>TARA_R110000850_G_scaffold154656_10_pt1 | contig 114414 bp, 105 predicted proteins | sample TARA_R110000850 | Tara Oceans TARA_R110000850 (sample SAMEA4397586) | marine metagenome | biome: Polar Biome; feature: [SRF] surface water layer (ENVO:00010504); material: water (ENVO:00002006), including particulate matter (ENVO:01000060) such as... | depth 5 m | reverse complement strand
CCTGGCCTGTGGAGGACGCCATCAGGAAAATTCGCCTCGGCAGCGGTACGCATTTCGATCCCCGGCTCGTTGACCTACTGGACAAGGTCCGCGATCAGTTCAATGCCGTCCGCATGCAATATCAGGAACTCTAGGCAAGATCGCTGATCGATCATTGACTCAATTAATCAGGTCTTGGGCAAGGTCACGCCGCGCTGCCCCTGATACTTTCCACCGCGATCCCGATAACTGGTCTCGCATTCCTCATCAGATTCGAGGAACAGCATCTGCGCCACACCCTCGTTGGCGTAGATCTTCGCTGGCAGCGGCGTCGTATTGGAAAATTCCAGGGTCACGTGCCCCTCCCATTCGGGTTCCAGCGGGGTGACATTGACGATGATCCCGCATCGCGCATAGGTACTTTTGCCTAGACAGATGGTCAGCACCTGCCGTGGAATGCGAAACAGCTCCACCGTCCGGGCCAGGGCAAATGAATTGGGCGGGATGATGCAGACATCGGCTTTCACATCCACGAAACTTCCGGGATCAAAAGCCTTGGGGTCCACAATTGTGGAATTGATATTGGTGAAGATCTTGAACTCGTCGGCACAGCGCACGTCATAGCCGTAGCTGGAGACGCCGTAACTGACGATCTTGCCAGCCGCGTTTTCTCGAACCTGGCCGGCCTCGAAAGGCTCGATCATGCCCTGGCTGGCCATCTTGCGAATCCATCTGTCGGATTTGATGCTCATTGATTGTGTACTTGGTTATAGGAGGTCCGCCTGCTGCACCCACATCAGCTCGCAGGCACCGGCGCCGCTGTCTGTCCGGCTCAGCGAGGTTTTCCAGCGCCAGCCGTCTTCTTCTCGACGTGCGTTGACCAGGAATCCCTGCAAGCGGATGTGCTGCCCGGGCCGCATGCTATCAAGCCTGCGCTGGATACTGGAGTCTGCTGCAATCAAATGCACGTTGGCTGAGTTGTGCATGATCTGCTCTGCATCCACGGGCGCGCGCTCCCAGCGGACATGAAAATATCGCGCGGATTGTGAAACATCGACTGTGTCCAGCACGGCAGAGTCGGACATGACACCCCACCCAAGCGCGAAATCCAGGGGTGCCAGTCGGGCACCAACGCCCAGGTAGTAGCGCTCCCGTGACAGGAGACGCGCCTCAATGTCGTAACGAGCCTGCGGCAACAGATCAAACCCATGCTTCTTGAGAGTCTCTACCGGGACCTCAAGCATCTCCTGCAGTGGCAAGGCATCGACAAGCACTCCCGGCGGCTGATGCAGTTCCCGCTGCTGCCAGCTCTGCCAGCCCCCGTACAAACACAGCAGCGCCAGAATCGTCAGGCTGGCGCGCGAGGGCATCAATCTTCAGCAACCTCGATGTCGGGGAAGGCGTCTGCCGGGGTCCCGTGTGCCAAGCGCGCCGCAGCTTTGCGGGCGATGTCCCGATAGATGGCTGACACCGCAGATTCCGGATCGGCAGCGACCGTCGGCATTCCGCTATCCGCCTGCTGGCGAATCTGTGCATCCAACGGCACTCGGCCGATCAGTTCGACGTCGTATTGCTCGCTCATGGATTGTCCGCCGCCCGTACCAAAGATATCGCTCTGGTGCCCGCAATTGGGACAGCAGAAGAAGCTCATGTTTTCCACCAGGCCAAGGATGGGCACCTCTACCCGGCGAAACATCTGCAGGCCCTTGCGTGCATCGAGCAGTGCGATGTCCTGAGGCGTGGTCACCACAATCGCTCCGGAAACCGGAATGCGTTGTGACAGGGTCAGCTGAATGTCGCCGGTGCCCGGCGGCAGGTCGACGACCAGGTAATCCATCTCGTCCCAGCGGGTCTCACCAAAAAGCTGCATCAGCGCCTGGGTGGCCATGGGGCCGCGCCAGATCATCGGTTGCTCTTCATCAATGAGGAATCCGATGCTCATGGCCTGCATGCCATGAGCGTGAATGGGCAGCATGACCTTGCCGTCTGGCGAGGTCGGCTTTTCACTGGTGCCCAGCATGCGCGGCTGGCTGGGTCCGTAAATATCAGCATCCAATATGCCCACCCGGGCGCCTTCCGCCTTCAGTGCCAGGGCCAGATTGACCGCTACTGTGGACTTACCCACCCCGCCCTTGCCTGATGCCACTGCAATAATATTCTTGACCGTCTGCAAGGGCTGAAGCTTGGCCTGTACGCCGTGGCTCTGAATTTTCCAGTTCACCCGCACCTCGCTGGACGCCCCGGTTGCCGCAAGCAGGGTCTTCTGCACGCCAGCAATCAGCTCATCACGGTATCCCGCCGCCGGAAAGCCTAGTTCGATTTCGACAATTGCTCTGCCAGCTTCAACCCGCACATCACCCAGCACGCCTGCATCGACCAGATTGTTGCCAACCAGCGGGTCTACATGGGTCTTGAGTGCGGCGCGAATAGTGTCGATCGTCAGATTGGGCATGGATAAAACAGGCGCTTGGAGAGGTCGGGCGCGAAGTCTAAGCCTTGCGCCCAGAATGACCCAAACGCAGACAAATGCGTCTGCTTGTCGCAGCATGTCAACATGAAGCACCTTCTGATTGTCTACAGCACCCAGACAGGCCGCACGCGGCGCCTAGCCGAAGCCGCTGCGCAGGGCGCAGCCGAGTTGGAGGACGAAGTGCAGGTCCGGCTCCAGACGGCATTCGAGACCGGCGAAGAAGACCTGCTATGGGCCGATGGCCTGCTCGTGGGTTCACCTGAAAATTTTGGTTATCTGTCGGGTGCCGTAAAAGATTTTCTGGATCGCACCTATTATCCGCTGGAGGGCAAGACCATTGGTCTGCCTTACGCCATGTTTGTCTCCTGCGGCAACGATGGCAGTGGCGCGGTACGTGCGCTCGAACGCATTGCCTCTGGCTATCAGTGGAAGCGCGTCGCAGAACCCTTGATTCACATGGGCGAACCAGATGACAAGGCCATCGCAGCGGCTCATGAATTGGGACAAACCCTCGCTGCAGGCATCGCCTACAGCATCTTTTAGGCTCGCGCGTTGCATTGACGCCTTCGCGCTGATTGGCGCACTAACCCGTCATGACAAGTGACAGACTTGCACGTCACACTGCTGTCACGTGCATTCACCGTCCTGCTGCGACACAATTCCCGCTGAACTCATTTCTGCCTAGAACATGCCTCGTCACGTCAACGTCAAACGTTCACCCATTCATGGAAATGGTGTCTTCGCCGCAAAGAAACTGCCTGCAGGCACGCGCGTCATGCAGTACCGCGGCAAACTTCGCACACACGAAGAAGCCGATGAGCTAGCCGAGGGCGCTCCTGATTCCGGACACACCTTCCTGTTCACGCTCAACGATGAGTACATCATTGATGCCAACAAGAAAGGCAATGCAGCGCGCTGGATCAATCACAGTTGTGATCCAAACTGCGAAGCCGTCATCGAGGAAAACGAGAAAGGCAAGAAGAAGAAAGACCGCATCTACATCGAAACCATCAAGCCGATCCGCAAGGGTGTCGAACTCACCTACGACTACGGCATTACGCTGGAAGAGCGCCACACCAAGCGCATGAAGGAAATCTGGGCCTGCAAATGCGGCGAGCCCAACTGCACGGGCACCATGCTCAAACCCAAGCGTTGAGAATTTACCAAGAGGAGCTGCGTCATGGCTGATATCGGATCACCGCAGGATCATCTGGCAATTTCCCAAGTCATACGGGACGTGGCCCGCGCCTTCGACGAAAAGCAGCACGACGCTTTGTTGCCTGCCGCCTTCACCGACGACGCCAGCATCCTCTATCGGCTACGTGGCCAACGCATTGATTTTTCCATGCCCGCAGGACTGGCTCAGTTCAAGTATTTTCATGACCGCTGCTACTGGACGCAGCACCTGGTGTCCCCGCAAGTCACTTCGCTGGATGGCGATCGCGCCACCGCACGCACGCCAGTCCATGCCGTGCATCTGCAGATCCGGGAAGACGGCAGCCACAATCACTGGGTGATCGCCGCTGTCTACCATGATGAATTGGTACGACAGGATCAAGGCTGGCGGATTGCAACACGCAAAGCCTTGTGCCCCTATGTGACGGGAGACTTTCTCGAACAGGGTGTGCGTCTTTATAAGCAGCTCCCCGATCTCGACGCCGAGGGCCCGACCGCCTGAAGCAGAACCGCGATCAGTTCTGCTTCTTGCTCCAGCCCGCGTGATCGGTAACGACGCCGGGCGCTCCAGCCTGCAAACGCCGGCGCAATTCATCATCGAGCGGTCGCTTGGCCTGCGTATGCTTGTCAATGAGCACGTAGACCGTCTCGCACTCGCATAACAGCTGTTCCTTCCCAGCCAGACGGAATACCACCTGCAAAGAGAACGAGGTGTTGCCGGTATGCGTGCAGGCAACGCGTGCTTCGATAATCTCGTCGTAATGTGCAGGCGCCTTCCATTGGGTGGTCTGCTTGACCAACTGGAAATCAAGCTCTGCAGAGACCATCTCCTGCTCGTAACCGATGGCCCGAAAATACTCGGTGATGGAAATGTCGGTGTAGTCACCGTAGCGGGCATTGAAGACCACTTTCTGTGCATCACATTCGCCGTAGCGAACTCTGAAATAAAAGCGAAACGGCTGGCTCATTGTTCGTTCAAAAATTTTAGATAAGCGCAGCGTATTGTGCCGTCAAATGAGCTCTCGTGTGGGCAAGCTCTTGGCCACAGCGTAGGATGCAGCAGTGGTCATTGCCGTGCGCCCGGCATCCGGATCGGGCCAACTAAATTTCTGTAGAGACGCGAGGTGAACCTTGGATCAGCCCAGCATTCATTACGGTGCCTGCAATCTGTGTGAAGCCATTTGCGGGCTGGAGTACACGGTACAAGCTCAGCGGATCACCGCCATTCGCGGTGACAAGAACGACCCATTCTCGCAGGGACACATCTGTCCCAAGGCCGTTGCGCTCAAGGACATTCACGAAGATCCGGATCGGCTGCGAACCCCAATACGCAGGAACGGCGACAAGTGGGAGCCCATTTCCTGGCAGGCCGCATTCGAATTGGTTGCGGATCGCTTGTATCAGATTCGCGGCCAGCATGGTGCAAATGCCGTTGCTGTCTACCAGGGCAACCCCTCCGTACACAACTACGGCAATCTGACCCACGCGCAGAACTTCCTGGGCTTGCTGAAAACCCGAAACCGATTCTCTGCAACATCTGTCGACCAGCTGCCGCATCACCTGGCCGCCTTCTGGATGTTTGGCCACCAACTGCTGTTGCCCATTCCCGACATTGACCGCACACAGTATTTCCTGGTGATGGGCGCCAATCCGATGGCTTCCAACGGTAGCCTGATGACGGTTCCCAATTTCCGCGGTCGCCTCAAGGAGCTGAAGCAAAGGGGCGGTCGGATGGTCGTGATTGATCCGCGCCGAACCGAGACTGCCGAGGTCGCTGACGAGCACCACTTCATACAGCCCGGAAGTGATGTGGTTTTGCTGCTGGGCATGATCCGCACCATGTTCGATGAGGGCCTGATCAGATTGGGCGCTCTTGAAACCATCGCCAGCGGTGTCGATGCGATCCGGAAGATTGTTCAGCCTTTCACTGCGGAGTCGGCAGCAAAGGTGACCGGCGTTGCTGCCGACGATATTCGCCGCATGACCCGTGAGTTCTGCACCGCACAAAGCGCTGTGGCCTATGGTCGAATGGGGCTGTCCACACAGCGCTTCGGCAGTCTGTGCCAGTGGGCCATCAATCTGCTCAACATTCTGAGCGGGAATCTGGACCGCCCCGGCGGTGCCATGTTTACCCTGCCTGCAGTCGATCTTCTCAAAGGACTTGCCAGCCCCGGCCACTTCAACCTTTGGCAGAGCCGCGTGCGCGGCCTCCCGGAGTTTGGCGGGGAGTTGCCGGTCTCGGCCCTGGCAGAAGAAATCCTGACGCCGGGAGACGCACAGGTGCGTGGGCTGGTCACGGTTGCGGGCAATCCGGTGCTTTCAACGCCCAATGGAAGGCAACTGGATCGTGCGCTTGGCGATCTCGAATTCATGGTCTCAATAGATTTTTATCTGAATGAAACGACGCGCCACGCCAATATCATTCTGCCCCCCACTTGCGGCGTGGAGCACGATCACTACGACCTGATCTTTCATCACCTGGCAGTGCGAAACACCACCCGGTGGTCACCAGCCTTGATGCCGAAACCGGACAGTGCCCGGCATGACTGGGAAATCTACAACGGTCTGGCGAGCGCCTACCGCCAGCTTTCAGATCCGGAGCAAGCGCTCGCCAAACGCGTCAAGGCATTGCCAAAGCTGGCCAGACAGAAACTGCGGCCCGATCAGATTCTGAACCTGGGTTTGCGTTTGGGTCCCTATGGGAGCCTCAAATCCGGGCCTCACAAACTCTCCTTGGCGAAGCTCAAGAAGCATCCGCACGGCATTGACCTTGGTCCGCTGCAATCCTGTCTGCCCCAAAGGCTTTTCACGCAAGACAAAAAGATTCACTGCGATGTGCCGGAAATGCTCGCCGATGTTGCCCGCGCTCAATCCTTGCTAGCCGCGGACACGCCCAGCCACCTGAAACTGATCGGCCGTCGCCACATCCGCAGCAATAATTCATGGATGCACAATTTCGAGCGGCTGGTCAAAGGCAAGCAACGCTGCCAGCTACTGATTCACCCTGAAGACGCCACGCAAAGAAATCTGCAGGACGGCGCCACGGCTTGCCTCGAATCGCCCACCGGAAAACTGAGCGTCAGTGTCTCGCACAGCGAAGAAATGATGCGCGGCGTGGTCTGCCTGCCCCATGGCTGGGGCCACGGCTTGCCGGGAACGCAGATGAAAATTGCCAATGATCACGCAGGCGTCAGTCTCAACGATCTGACGGACGACAAATTTCTGGACGAAGTCTCTGGCAATGCAGCGCTCAATGGCATGGAGGTTGATGTGCGCGCAGTCGCTTGAGGCACAGCGGAAGCAAAGCACTCAGTAGCTGTAACTGAATCCACCTTCAAGAGAAACATCACTGCCCTGCCCCGGCTGAATCTGGTCGTCCTGTGCCCGCAGCGACAAACCAAAGGACCAACGGCGCCAGGGCACGCTGAGACCGGCTTCAACCTGGTCATACTGGACTGGTTCAGCGGACACCACGTTACGGACAAAGCCCGTATTGGCCTGCATGAGCGCCAGTTGCGGGGTTGATATGCGGACGTTGTGATAAGCGAGCCGATACTGCCAGCCGCGTGCGTCCACCAACAACGCGCCCATCGAAAACAGCTTGGAATCACTATCCAGCGAGAATCCAAGCGTGCGATCGCGGTACCTCGCGCCATCGGTATATCCGAAATTGTTGTAGGCGATGCCGTACTCACGTTTTCCAAAGCTGAACCAGTTTCGCGTGGAAACCGAATCCGCATACTCGGCAGTCACGCGCCAGTGCGTGCCCCGCTCACCCCAGGGCGCAGCAAGACTGACGCCGCCGAGATAGCTCGTGGTGGAATGCGCGAAAGGTCCCGTGTCCTCATTCATCAACTGCGCGTACGGACTGATGCTCAAGGCGCCCGCACGGCCGTGATACTTGAACTCAACGGTTGATTGCTCGTTGGGATCGTTGGGGTTTTCATCGTCGTTGCTGAAGCTGAAAGCAACGTTGACTGGCCTGCAGGGATGATTGGCTCCGCAAAATTGCGCCATGCGGGTGATGACAAATTCCAGGTTTTCGACAGGTGACATGGCAAAACGCAAAGCGCTGATCAGCGTGTTGCTGTCGATGCGCGGGCCGTCGAGAAGCCCAACAAAGAAATTGATCTGTACCGGACCCATCCAGCGCAGCCACCGACTCTCAAAGGCCTCCGGATTGTTTCGCATCAGGCCGATCTTTGGAAACGGTCGCGCGTTGTTGGACAGGATCAGACTGGAATTCCACCCCGGTCCGTACCACTGGTCTGCCCATCCACCATAGAACTGCAGGTTGCCCCAAAGTGCATTGAGATAAGTGCCGTCCAGCGACTCCGCCCGCTGCTCGCCGTCGCGCTCACTCTGGACACCGGCTCTAAGCGTCACCGCGAAATGATTGTTCTGCCAATCAGCGCCTGCGCGTACATCCACCTCACTCCGTGCAAGTTGGCCAAACCCGCGCACCAGGTTCACGGACTCCGCCAGCCGCACATCAAGAACCGGGCGGATGGCACTGCTCTGCGGATAGCCGATGAGATCGAGAACACGCGCTGCCGCTCGACGTACATGCGTTGTCTGCTCGGCCAGCACATCACGATCCAGCAGTGGTTCAAGCTGGCCCGCCGGAATAGGCCAGGTCGTGACCAGGCCAGTGATCAGGCCATGAGATGCAAGCAACTCCACATCGCTGCGCAGGCCACGGTCACCGACATTGAGCCACGGCGCGGCATTCGCGACAGGGCAGACCAGCGTCACCGCCAGGAGCATTGCAATGGCGCAGTAGCAGGTCCTGCTCGCCTGCCCTGCATTGCGCATTTCACGCATAAATTCAGTCAACAGCATCAAGTGAAATTCCAGCTATTTCTTTGCCGCATGTGCCTGCAAGACACGGGCCGATCTGGCGTTTGTAGTGATTTCAAGCTTGAACCGACTCCAGCAACACCACGGCGTGGGCGGCAAGGCCCTCCTTGCGACCAATCGCATCCATACCTTCAGCGGTAGTGGCTTTGACATTGACCGCATCCAAAGCCAGATCGAGTTCCTGGGCGAGGCAGGCGCGCATCGCCTCAATATATTTTGCGACCCTCGGTGCTTGTGCAATCAGGCTCAGATCCGTGTTCACCACCTGATACCCCTGCCCGCGAACGCGATTCAGGACCTCGCGCAGCAACTCGCGGCTGTCGATGCCCTTGAAGCGGTCATCCGTATCCGGAAACAACTTGCCAATGTCTCCCAGAGCACAAGCACCGAGAAGGGCATCGCACAGGGCGTGGATCAGCACGTCACCATCGGAGTGGGCAATGATCCGGTAGGGGCATTCAATAAAAACCCCGCCCAAGGTAAGGCCTTCGCCCTGTGCAAGCCGGTGCGAGTCAAAGCCATGTCCGATGCGCATGCTCATGCGTCCTTGCCTCGTCGTCTGAGCCAGAATTCAGCCAGCGCGAGATCCTCGGGATAGGTCACTTTCAGATTACTCTCCCCGGCCTCGATCAAATAGGGATGAAACCCGGCCTGCTCCATGGCGCTGGCGTCATCGGTCACGTCGTTATCAGCATCACGCAGTGCCTTTTCCAGTAGGGGCAGGCGAAACATCTGCGGCGTCTGCGCCCGCCAGAACTCGCGACGATCCATGGTCTTATGCACCTGCCCCTTGGTCGCGTGCTTGAGCGTGTCGGTCATTGTCTGTGCCAGCAATCCACCATCGTCATGACTGGCTTCGTTCCTGAGGCGTTCGACATCACTCATCGAGACGCAGGGTCTGGCGGCATCGTGTACCAACACGAAAACATCGTGTGAATCGCGTCCCGCAGCCTGGTATCGCCTGCTGATCTCCGCAAGGCCCGCGAGGACCGAATCAGCACGCTCCTGGCCACCGGCCACACAAACCAGCTTCTGGTGGTCGGCAATGCTCAGCGATTGAAATGTCGTATCCGCAGCACCCAACGCCACGACAACACCCTCAATCCAAGCTGCTTGCAGGAATGGCTCCAGACTCCATTCGATCAAGGGCCGGCCCATCAGAGGAAGGTACTGTTTCGGGCCCTCACCCTGCATTCGCGATCCGCGACCGGCTGCTGGCAAAACCACCCAGTAGGCAGGTTTGTCAGCAGTGGTCACGGAAGCTGGGAATCAGGAAATCGGGATCCGCAAAGTTCACTGAACAACCAGAAAAAACGTTTCGCTGGGCTTGATCATCCCCAACTCGACCCTGGCCTTGGCTTCAATCGCGGCCTGGCCGGACTTCAGGTCTCTCACTTCGGCTTCCAGCTCCGCGTTGCGAATGGCCAGTTGTTCATTACCGGACTTTGCGGCCTGTACTTGCGCACTGAATACTTCACGACTGGCCACACCCTCGTCCGACAACCACAGTCGCCATTGCAGGCCGAGGAACATCATGGCCAGTACAACAATGAATGCGTTCTTGAGCATGCCTTTGCCTGCGAAGCTGCCAGTTCTGCCTATATTGTGACAGGAAACGCAGCCCGTCCCGGATAGCGGGCCCGTGAGCCCAGTTCGCGCTCGATGCGCAGCAACTGGTTGTACTTGGCCATGCGATCCGAGCGGCACAGCGACCCCGTCTTGATCTGGGTGGCTGCAGTGCCTACAGCGATGTCCGCAATGGTGGCGTCTTCGGTTTCGCCGGAACGATGGCTGACCACGCTGGAATAGCCCGCGTCTGTCGCCATCTGAATGGCTTCGAGCGTCTCGGTCAGGGTGCCGATCTGGTTCGGCTTGATCAGGATCGAGTTGGCAATGTTCTCGCGGATACCGCGCGCCAGAATCTCGGTGTTGGTGACAAAAAGATCGTCCCCGACCAGCTGAACCTTCTTGCCCAACTTGGCACTCAGGGCCGCCCAGCCTTTCCAGTCATCCTCTGCACAACCGTCTTCAATTGAAATCACCGGATATTTGTCGCAGATGCCTGCAAGAAAATCAGCAAACTTCTCCGGCGTGAACTTCTTGCCCTCGCCGTGCAGGTTGTAGCTGCCCTTCTCGAAGAACTCGGAAGAGGCTACGTCCAGCCCGAGATAGATGTCCTTGCCCGGCTTGAAACCGGCCTTCTCGATCGCTTCCAGCAGGCAATCAAGAGCAGCAACATTGGATTCCAGGTCTGGGGCAAAACCACCTTCATCACCCACTGCGGTGTTCAGGCCGCGCTTCTTGAGCACGTTCTTGAGTGAGTGAAAGGTTTCCGTACCCCAACGCAGTGCTTCGGAAAAGCTCGGTGCGCCAACGGGAAGAATCATGAATTCCTGAATATCGACGTTGTTATCTGCATGCGCACCACCGTTGATGACGTTCATCATCGGAACCGGCAACACGTTGGCGCTGATGCCGCCCAGATGACGGAACAGCGACATGCCATTTTCCTGAGCAGCAGCCTTGGCCGCGGCCATGCTGACGGCGAGGATGGCATTGGCGCCGAGGCGCGCCTTGTTCTTGCTGCCATCAAGTTCAATCATCACCCGGTCAAGCTTGGCTTGGTCCTGAGCGTCCAGACCTTCCACCGCCTTTGCAATCGTGGTCTCGACGTTCTTCACCGCCTTGGACACGCCTTTGCCCAGATACTTGGCCTTGCCTTTCTTTGGTGCGCCATCGCGCAGCTCGACAGCCTCTCGCGAACCGGTACTGGCGCCGCTAGGTGATGCAGCGCGGCCCACCACGCCGGTTTCGAGCTGGACTTCAGCTTCCACGGTCGGGTTGCCGCGTGAGTCAATAATCTGGAGGGCGGTCACTCGGGTAATGATGGACATCGATTGTGTTTCCTGAAGAAAAAATTGAGACTGTTTGATTAAGAGAGCTGAGTTTCGAGAAGGCCAGATTTCTTGACCACCTGGTCGAGCTCAACCAGGGTTTCGAGCAGTTCACCGATCATTTTCAGTGGCAGGGAGTTGGGACCATCACAGAGCGCCTCGTCCGGGCGTGGATGTGTTTCCATGAACAGACCGGAGACGCCCGCACCCACCGCCGAACGCGCCAGAACCGGAATCATCTCGCGCATGCCGCCGGATGCGGTTCCCTGCCCACCCGGCAACTGCACGGTGTGAGTCGAGTCAAAGACCACCGGCGCGAACTTGCGCATGATGGCCAGGCCGCGCATGTCTGCCACCAGATTGTTGTAGCCAAAGGTGAATCCACGCTCGCAGAGCATAAAGTTGGGCTCGGCAACGGCGGTCATCTTTTCGATGACGTTGCCCATTTCCCAGGGGCTCATGAACTGACCCTTCTTCACGTTGATAGGACGTCCCGTCCTGGCCACGTTCTGCATGAAGTTGGTCTGACGACATAGAAAGGCCGGCGTCTGGATCACGTCAATCACCTGCGCCACTTCACCCAGCGGCGTGTCCTCGTGCACGTCGGTCAGAACCGGCACACCGATCTGCTTCTTGACGTTCTCCATGATCTTGAGGCCGCCTTCGATGCCCGGACCACGATAGCTCTTGTGGGAGGTTCGGTTGGCCTTGTCGAAGCTGCCCTTGAAGACATAGAGGATACCCAGCTTGTCGGTGAGCTCCTTGATATGCCCGGCAACTTCCATCGCCAGTTCCTGAGATTCCAGGGTATCCGGGCCAGCAATGAGGAAGATGGGATGCTGATGTCCGATGTCGCGTCCGAGAAGTTTCATCTACTTGTTTTCCTGTGGATCAGGCCTATTCAGGCATTGGCAGCGACTGTCGCCGCGTCTGGCACATTGGCGCTGCCGGCCTCACGGTTGACCAGATGATGCTCACGTGCGGCTCTGACAAAGCCTTCAAACAATGGGTGACCGTCACGCGGCGTTGAGGTGAACTCCGGGTGGAACTGCACGCCCACAAACCAGGGGTGATCGGCAATTTCGATGATCTCGACCAGCTGTTCGTTCTCCGAAAGACCGGCAAGCTGCAGGCCCTTGGCAGATAGCTCGTCGCGATAGGTGTTGTTGAACTCGTAGCGGTGGCGATGGCGTTCGCTGACGGTTTCGGCGTTGTACATGGCCCGCGATCGCGAGCCGGACTTGAGCCGGCAACGCTGCGCACCCAGGCGCATGGTGCCACCCAGATCGGAATCGGCGGCACGCGTTTCAAGCTTGCCGCTGGCATCCAGCCACTCCGTCACCAGCGCGATGACCGGATGCGGCGAGTGCGGATTGAATTCTGATGAATGTGCATTGGCCAAGCCGCAGACGTTGCGCGCGTACTCGATGACCGCAACCTGCATGCCCAGACAGATACCCAGATAGGGAATCTTGTTCTCGCGAGCGTACTGCGCAGCCAGGACCTTGCCCTCAATGCCGCGTTCGCCAAAGCCACCAGGGACGAGAATGCAGTCAACACCCTGCAGCACCCGCGTACCCTGCGACTCGAGCGTTTCGGATTCGATGTAGCGAATCTTGACCCGCGTATGTGTATGCAGGCCGGCGTGGTACAGGGCTTCATTGATGCTCTTGTAGGCATCGGCCAGATCCACATACTTGCCCACCATGGCCACCTGCACCTCGGCATCAAGTTGCTCACGGGCCTCGACCACACGCTCCCAGCTCGACAAATCCGCACGGCGTGTTTCAAGACCAAAGTGCTGCACAACCTGTTCATCCAGACCCTGCTGGTGCAGCCAGCCGGGAATCTTGTAGATGTCGTCCAGATCGATGGCCGAAATCACCGCGTTGTAGGACACATTGGTGAACAGCGCGATCTTGCGCTTCTCGGTTTCCGGCAGCGGCTTTTCGCTGCGGCACAGCAGCACGTCCGGCTGGATACCAATGCCCCGCAGTTCCTTGACCGAGTGCTGGGTCGGCTTGGTCTTGAGCTCACCACCGGCCTTGATATACGGCACCAGGGTCAGGTGCATGTACAAGGCCTGACTGCGGCCAAGCTCAGCGCCCATCTGGCGAATGGCTTCCAGGAAGGGCAGCGACTCGATGTCACCGACCGTGCCGCCGATCTCTACTAGGCAGATGTCTGAGCCTTCGGCACCCGCACGAATACCGGCGTGAATCTCGTCCGTGATGTGAGGAATGACTTGAACAGTGCGTCCCAGGTAGTCGCCACGACGCTCTTTTTCGAGCACGTTGCGATAGATCTGACCCGTGGTCAGATTGGAATACCGGTTGGTCTTGCCGCGCAGGAAGCGCTCATAGTGGCCAAGATCAAGATCGGTTTCGGCGCCGTCTTCCGTGACAAATACTTCGCCATGCTGGAATGGGCTCATGGTCCCGGCATCAACATTGATGTAGGGATCGAGCTTGATCATGCGGACCTTCAGTCCGCGTGATTCCAGAATAGCGGCCAGGCTCGCCGCGGCGATACCCTTTCCGAGTGAGGAGACGACGCCCCCGGTGACAAATACAAAGCGAGTTGAGCCGGCGTCGGCCATAAGGCAATTAGGGGGGCGATTGGTTTGCGAGATTCTAACAGCCTGTGAAGCCGACGGCCTCGCCAAGTTCGTGATCAGGGCGTAATTGGCGGCAACATCAGCTCTTGAGCTTGTAACCGGTCTTGAAAATCCACCAGACCGTGATCAGGCACAGGCTCAGGAACAGCAAGATCATGGCCAGGCACAACCAGACATTGACGTCAGCTACACCATAGAAACTCCATCTGAATCCGCTGATCAGGTAGACCACGGGGTTGAACAGCGTGATCTTCTGCCAGATCGGCGGCAGCATGCTGATGGAGTAAAAGCTTCCACCGAGAAAGGTCAGAGGGGTGACGATCATCAGCGGCACGACCTGCAATTTCTCGAAGTTGTCAGCCCAGATACCAATGATGAAACCGAACAGGCTGAAAGTAACCGCCGTCAGGACCATGAAGAAAGCCATCCAAATTGGATGCTGAATCTCATAATCCACGAAGAAGATGGCTGTGAGCAGGATCAGGAAGCCCAGAATGACCGACTTGGTCGCCGCCGCCCCGACATAGCCCAGGAGAATTTCCACATAGGACACCGGCGCAGAGAGCATCTCGTAGACCGTGCCAGAGAACTTGGGCATGTAGATTGCAAACGAGGCGTTGGACAGGCTCTGGTTGAGCAAGGCCAGCATGACCAGTCCGGGAATGATGAAGGCACCGTAGCCGATGCCGTCAATGTCGCCGATACGCGTGCCAATGGCCGTGCCAAAGACCACAAAATAAAGGGAGGTAGAGAGCACCGGCGAGGCGACGCTTTGCATCAGCGTGCGGGCAGTTCGGGACATCTCGAACATGTAGATGGCACGTATACCGTGGAAGTTCATGCGTGCTCGCTCACCAGATTGACAAAAATTTCTTCCAAAGAGCTCTCGCTGGAGCGCAGTTCCTTGAAGTCGATGCCGTGATCTCCGAGTTTTCTGAGCAAGGCCGCAATTCCGGTTTCCTCGCTTTGCCCGTCAAATGTGTAGACCAGCTTGCGTCCCTCGTCGATCAGTTCCAAAGCCTCATTGGAAAGTCCCTGTGGAATCTCGGAAATGGCGCACTTCAGGGTCAGGGTGAGCTGCTTGGTGCCCAGCTTCTCCATCAAGGCATCTTTGTGCTCTACCAGGATCAACTCGCCTTTGCGGATGACGCCGATGCGATCGGCCATCTCTTCGGCTTCTTCGATGTAATGCGTGGTCAGGATGATGGTCACCCCGCCCGCCCGCAGGCCACGCACGACCTCCCACATGTCACGTCGCAAAGCCACATCGACACCGGCAGTGGGCTCGTCCAGAAACAGAATCTCGGGCTCGTGCGACAGCGCCTTTGCGATCATCACGCGGCGCTTCATGCCGCCAGACAACTCCCGGATACGCGATTTTCGCTTGTCCCATAAGGACAGCTGGCGCAGCACTTTTTCAATGTGCGCCGGGTCCGGCGCCTTGCCAAAAAGCCCCCGGCTGAAACTCACGGTGGCCCAAACCGTCTCGAAGGCATCCGTGGCGATCTCCTGCGGCACCAGACCAATCTTGCTGCGCGCGGCCTTGTAGTCCCGGACCACGTCGTAGCCGTCTGCCAGCACCTGCCCTTCACCCGGATTGACGATCCCGCAGATGATGCTGATGAGCGTGGTCTTGCCCGCCCCGTTCGGACCCAGCAGCGCAAAGATCTCTCCACGCCGGATTTCCAGGTTGATGCCCTTGAGGGCGACGTGCCCCGACGCATAAACCTTGCTCAGATTCTGGACCGAAATGATGTTCTGCACGTGCTCAGTACGGGTGGGCGAGCGCGCACCCTAATGGCGAGTCCCATACGGACGCAAACCGGCGACCGCAGGAGAGGCCTGTCAGGCGGCGTCCTGAGCGCTCACGACCCTTGCCCTGCCCCCGCGCTTGGCCTCGTAGAGCCGCGCATCCGCTCGCTGAATCAGGGTCTCAACGCTATTGCCATCACCGGGCAGCGCTGCCACGCCCGCACTAAAGCTGACTTCGAAACGATCGCCGGCTTCGTTCACGCAGCGCTGGCCCATGAACTCCACGAGCAGCCGCTCAATGTGGGCGCCAGCGCTCTGAGCCGACTCGCCCTCAAACGCCACGCAGAATTCTTCGCCCCCCCAACGCGCCTTCAAATCCTGGGGCCGTAGCCGTGTCTGCAACAGCCGACCCAAACTGGCCAGCACCCGGTCACCCGTGTGATGGCCATGGGTATCGTTGACCCGCTTGAAGTGGTCCAGGTCCAGCATGCCGATTGCAAGGGACTGACCCCGCCTACGCGCTTCCTCAAACTGCGCGCCGGCCATATCGAGAAAGGGTCGCCGCAGTGACAAGCCCGTTACCTGATCACGGTCAAAGCGCTCGCGCAGTTGGCGGACCCTGCGGACGGTCGCACTCACCCGGTCACACAACTCGCCGTTCGTAAGCGGTCGATACAGCCACTCGTCCGCGCCCGAATCACACACCACCCGGCGGCTTTGTTCGGATTGTGAATCCGTCAGAAGCGCCACATAAAGATCCGACCAGCGAATCATGCTGCGAATCAGGCGCACCGTATCCAATCCACAGTACGGTGGCAGTTGGTCATCCAACAGCAGGTAATCGGGTCGCACAGCACTCAGTGCTTCAGGCAGCAGGCTACCGTTGTGGCAGTAACTCACCGGGAATCCGGCTGCACTGAGTGCCTGGCCATAGGTAACTGCCTCGTCCCGGTTGTGTGTGGCAATCAGGATATGCGCCGCTTCCGCGGTCCCGCTGGCAAGCAGGTGCTGGACGGCCAGTGATAGCTGGTCCGGCTCCAAGGGTTTTATCGAGTACAGCACAGCGCCTGCGCGAACGGCGGCAATCCGACTCGCAAAACTACTGTTTCCAGAGAGAAAGCCCATCGGCGTCTTTTCCATGCCCGGAATGCGCCTGAGCATCGCGGGCAGGTCCAGGCCCGATTCTTCCGGGCCCAAGTGCATGTCAATCAGGACGGCGTCCGGTTTGTTCCGGCGAGCACAATCAACGGCCGTGGCGAGATTGGCTGCGCCGTCTACGGCAAACATCTGATGGCGCCCAAGGGAGCGCACGTACTGCACCACTGCGAGGTCGTCATCAACCACCAGCAGGCGTTTGGTGCCTGAAGGCGCTGTCATCTGATCGCTCGGTGGCGCGTCACTCATCAAGCTATTCCACTGCCGTATGGAGTACCGGCAATCTGCCGAACACAAGTCCATACTACCCTTGTCAGTTTGACCCTCGTGTGAAAAATTCGGCATACGGTAACTCTTGGCCGATAACGGGAGCCTCGGTGTTCTGGTCGCGCCCAGGTCAGAAAAAAATCAACGCGGAACACAGTCAATATGGTCCAGAAAATGAAACAACTCTCCGAAGCCGTTTATCGCGCCATCGTGGAAGGCTCCCCGATTGCCAAGATTCTGGTCAATCGCGAAGGTGTCATCGTTCTGATCAACGCGCAGGTCGAGGCCTTGTTTGGCTATCAGCGCGAAGAGTTGGTGGGCAAGCCGGTGGAATCTCTGGTCCCACTCGCCATTCGCGGAAAACACCCCAAATTGCGTGATGGCTACTTCGAGGACCCCCGCCCCCGCTACATGGGCGTTGGCCGCGATCTCACCGGAACCCGTAAAGATGGCAGCGAATTTCCAGTGGAAATTGCGCTGACGCCCATCAATTCTGCGGACGGTGAGTTTGTCCTCGCGGCGGTCAACGACATTACTGAGCGCAAGCGCGCAGATGACAAATTCAGAAGCGTCGTTGAGGCGGCGCCGACGGCCATGATCATGATCGACGAGGCGGGCAATGTGGTGCTGGCCAACGCTCAGGTCGAACGATTGTTCGGTTTCTCGCGTGAAGAGCTGCTCACGATGAAAGTCGATGTACTGGTTCCGGATGCGATGCGACCGGGTCATCCCAAATTGCGTGAAGGATTTTTCACCGACCCGCGACCGCGCACCATGGGAGCAGGCCGGGAACTCCACGGCAAGCGCAAGGACGGCACGCTGGTGCCGGTCGAGATTGGCCTGAATCCGATTCAAACCTCGGACGGGAAGTTCGCCATCGCCGCCATCGCCGACATCAGTGAGCGACGGCGCGCGGAAGAAAAATTCCGAGCCGTGGTGGAGTCGGCGCCCAATGCCATGGTCATGATCGATGTCAGCGGCACCATCGTGCTGACCAACAACCAGGTCGAAAAGCTGTTTGGCTACAAGCGTGACGAATTACTGGGCAAGCAGATTGAGATGTTGGTGCCGGAACGCATTCGTGACCGCCACCCTGCCATGCGTAACGGGTTCTTTGCCGATCCCCGCCCACGCATGATGGGCATGGGCCGTGACCTCACCGGCGCACGCAAGGATGGCTCCGAGTTCCCGGTGGAAATCGGCCTGAACCCCATTGAAACCACAGAAGGGCGTTTCGCCATCGCGGCGATTGCCGACATCAGCGAGCGCGTAGACCGCGAAAAGCTGCTGGCGCGGCAGCGTGATGAAATACTCGAACTGTCGACCCCGGTCATGCAGGTCTGGGACAAGGTTCTGGCGCTCCCGATCATCGGCACCCTGGACAGCCAGCGTGCTGGCCGCCTGACCGAGAACCTGCTCCAGAAAATTGGCATTGATGAAGCCGAGTGGGTGATCCTGGACATCTCCGGCGTCCCCACCATCGACTCGCAGGTTGCGCAGAACCTGCTCAAGACCGTACAGGGCGCCCGCCTGATGGGCGCCGACTGCATTCTTTCCGGGGTGCGCCCGGAAACGGCGCAGGCCATGGTCCACCTTGGCATTGATATCGGCGCACTGCGTTCGCGCAGCACCATGCGCGATGCGCTGCAACTGGCCCTGACGCTGCGCAAGGATCCGGATGCTGCCCTCCACAGGGGAGTCTGAGCATGGCGCTGGAAGTGGTCCCCATCATTCGGGTAGGCGATAACCTGCTGGTCAGCCTGCAGGGCGAGCTGGACGACGAGGCCGTGGTTCGCCTCGAAGACCAAATCACGCGAGAGGTTTCACGCACGCGTTGCAAGGGCACGCTGATCGACGTGGGCGGACTTGCAGTCGTGGACTCCTTCATCGCACGAGTCATCGCGCGCATCGTGGCCATGGTTCGCCTGCTCGGCAGCGAAGCCGTGGTCGTCGGCATCCAGCCTGCAGTGGCCATCACGCTGGTTGAGCTGGGCGTCAATATGGACCAGGTTCATACCGCGCTCAATGCAGGTAAGGGCATGGACCTGCTCAGACGCCTGCAGGCCTGATCAGAATATGTCCGCCGGCCTGGTTGCGGATGCTGTCGAAACCCTCGAGACCTGCAACATCATTGCTGAGGCGGACGTTGTACGAGTGCGCCTGATGTTGCGCCGAATGTGCGATGCCATCGGCATGGGCGCAGTGGATAGCACCAAGCTGATTACCGCCTGCTCCGAACTGGCGCGAAATGTCCTTCGCTACGGTGGCGGCGGCGTAGCGCGCGCGAACTGGGTCAAGAATCATGTACAAGACGGCGTCTGGGTTTGCTTCGAGGATCAGGGCCCGGGCATTGCCAACCTTGAACTGGCCCTGACAGACGGCTTCAGTACGGGCAACAGCATGGGCATCGGCCTACCTGGTGCGCGCCGGCTCTGCGACGAGTTTGATATCCAGTCATTTCCGGGACAGGGCACGACCGTCACCATCACGAAGTGGGCGAGATGATCGAAGCGCCACATCAAAAATTCAGGGTCACGCGTGCAGCCGACGAAGCCTCCGTCAGATCTGCCGTGCTGGGAGCCGCCGCACCTGCCCTCATTGGCAGCCAGCTCATTGAGCGTGCTGTAGAGGCCAGCCTCGCACTGACATTGAATCTGCAACAACATGCGCTGCCTGAGGCCTATCTGATGTTGCGCAGCACGTCTAAGCCTGCTGGCATGGAGGTGATCAGCATTGATCATGGACCAGGCATTCCCGCGCAGGTGCAGCACCTTCTGGAAACGGACGATCAACCACGCGTCAGCCCCGCCGAAAGCGGCATTTTCTTTCCAAGAAGACAGGGGCTGGGCCTGCCACGCGTCAAGGCGCTTGCTGACCAATTTGAAATCTTCAGCGAACCGAAAGTGGGCACGGTGCTGCTGAGCCGCTTCTACGAAACAGCTCATCACCTGCCCAATGCCTCCCCGCTTCGATGCGGCGCCGTCAGTACCGCCATCGAGGCTGATGGCTGCGGGGACGGATGGGGATGGATCCGTTCCGGCGCAAGCTTTTCTGCACTTCTGGTGGATGGCCTGGGCCACGGGGCCAAGGCGGCCATCGCGGCACAGGCGGCAGTGGCGAGCCTGCGCGACCAAGCCGACAGCTCGGTGGAAGACTATTTTTCGCGCGCTAATGCGGCGATGCGAAAAACCCGCGGCGGAGCGGCCAGCCTGTGCCGGATTGATACCGACAAAAATTCACTCCAATTTGCTGGGGCCGGGAATGTCGAAGCTCGAGTCTTCCGCAAAGTTCGGGACTCCGGGCTGATGCCCGTACCGGGCACCCTCGGCCTCAGCATGACCTCCCCCAAGGTTCACGTCACTTCAGGCGACTGGGAACCGGGAGCGTCCCTGGTCATGCACACCGACGGCTTGCGTATCAGGTTTGAGGACCGGCTTCGACGCCTCACCCGGCATTCAGACCCGGTTGTACTGGCTGCGCTTCTGCACCGCGATCACCTGAAAGGCAACGACGATGCGTCGGTTCTGGTGATTCACGACACCCGACAGGAAATTGCATGAGAACAGTCCTCATCACCCTGCCCCTGAGCGGTGCCAAGGACATGGCACATTGTCGCCAGCAGGTCCGGGAACTTTGCGGTGAAGCCCAGTCTTCGGCCCAGGAGACAACACGGTTTGCGACCGCAGTTTCTGAGGTGACGCGGCAAGCGGTACGCCACGGCGGCGGCACCGCCGAAATTGCCATCGAGATCGAAGACCAGAGATCGACCCTGCACGTGGTCGTGCGGGATCAAGGCACTCTGACACCTGACCCTGGCCCGCGCAGCCCGCGCCGCGAAGAGAGCCTGGACGCAGCGCGAAAACTCAACAGCTTTCTTGATGTAGAACCCCTGACCGGCGGAGGCTTTGCTGTCACGGTCAGCTTGCCTCTGATTGAACGCAAACCTCCGGACGCCATCACACTCGAACAATGGCGCGCCATGATGCAGCGCCGCTCCGGGGTGACTGCGGATGAGCTTTTGGCGCAGCAGAATCGCGAGCTGACACAAACCATGCTCGCCTTGCAAAGACGCGAAAGCGAACTGCGTATCCGTGTTGATGAGATTCGTAGCCTGAATCAGGAGCTTGAAACCAACAACAAGGGCCTGGTCAAAATTCACACGCAGTTGGCAGAACGGAACAAGGAGCTTGATGAGGCAAGACGCGTTGCCGAAACCGCAACCGATACCAAAGCCAGCTTTCTTGCCAATATGAGTCACGAGATTCGTACCCCCATGAACGCTGTGGTGGGTCTTACTGATTTGCTCAGGAGAACCCCGCTCGACGAAGTCCAGCGCGAACACGTCAATATTATTCAGAGCAGTGCCGCACACCTGCTCGAAATCCTTGACGATATTCTCGATTTCTCGAAGATCGAATCCGACAAGCTCGAACTCGAAAAACGATGCTTCCGCCTGCGAGACTGCATCGAATCCGCCATCGAACTGGTGTCGGTCAGGGCGAGCGAAAAATCACTCGATGTCATCTGCCTGATAGCGGCATCTGTACCCGAGTGGGTGCTTGGGGATGAAACCCGGGTACGCCAGATCCTGGTGAACTATCTGTCCAATGCGATCAAGTTCACGGATACCGGCGAGATCGTCGTTACTGGTACCGCCAGTCCGCTACCCCATGGCGAATTCCAGATTCGCATGGAAGTCCAGGATACCGGCATCGGTATCGCCGAAGATCGACGTGATCGCCTGTTTCAATCTTTTAGCCAAGCCGATACTTCCACGACACGGGAATTCGGCGGAACCGGGCTTGGGCTTGCCATCTGCAAGCGTCTGGCAGAAATGATGGGCGGCAGCGTGGGGGCAAGCAGTGAGCCTGGGGTGGGCTCCAATTTCTGGTTTTCGCTACAGGTGGCCTTGCCCCAGGAGCCGCCGCAAGGCCTCGCGTCAGACTCACTCCCGGCACTGGAGGGCCGCCGGATTCTGGTAGTCGCCAAGAGCGCGGCGCTGGCCGCCATGCTTGGGCAAATGATGGAGGCATGGCATATCAGTGCCGTGGTCGCCAATGATGTTGAGAACGCCATTGCACAACTTCGCAGCCCACCCAATTTTGATGCGGCGATCATTGATTCGTCGTTCTGTGAACAAGACCCTGCTGGCCTGTCGCAGCAGATTCAGGAAGCTGTGCATGGCAGCCAGTCTTTGCCGCTGGTCTTGCTCGGGGCACAAGGAAGCGCGAGTCCCGGCTCTCGATACTTCGCCAGTGTGCTTGCAAAGCCCACTCGCCAGGCCGCTCTATTTGATGTCCTGGTCTGGCTCTTCGCCAAAGGCGGCATTTCTGCCCGAAAAACGCTTCCGGGCGAAAGGCGGCTTAGTGAACGCGAAGAAGACTACTCCGGCAACCTTAATCTGAAGATTCTCCTGACCGAAGACAACTCGGTTAACCAGATGGTCGCAGTCAAGATGCTGGAACTGCTCGGTTGCACGGTAGACGTTGCTGAAAATGGGCGAGAAGCCGTTCGCTGCGCAGAGCAGAATACCTATGACCTGATTCTGATGGACATGCACATGCCGGTGTTGGACGGGATATCCGCCACGCGGGAGATCCGCCGCATTCTTAATCCGGAACGATCCCCGCCCATCGTTGCCATGACGGCCAGTGCTCTGGAAGGTGAACGCGAACGCTGCCTGGCTGCCGGGATGCAGGATTTTCTGGCCAAGCCCGTGCAGCTGGCCAATCTTGCAGACGCGCTGCAGCGAAACACACAGCACATCACGAGCGCAAGATCGAGCAAGCCAGACAGGCCAGTGCTCGAAACAGCAGATCAAAGCCAGACTGGGGAAAAACTGAATCCCTCTGCCCTGCAAGGCCTGGAGCACGCGCTGGGCCAGGAAAGCGTCCTCGAAACGCTTGATGCACTGGCTGAAGACATGCCACGACTGAGCGTTGGCATTGCCGATGCAGCGCGTTCCTCAGACAGCAAAGCGGTCAAGTTTTATGCCCACACGATGCGTTCCTGCGCCGCAATGGTCGGCGCCGAGGAAGTCGCGGCCCTGTGTCAGGACATCGAAGCCAGCGCGGAGTCAAAAACCAATTCGCACCTCTTTGAGCGCGCAATAGAACTCAGCCGCCGATATCGCGCGCTGGTGGAACAAGTCGGCCGAGACTACCGATCGTCCGGCCATTGATAAGGACGCCGATAACCGGCTCCCCGCCAGCCCTCACGCGCGATACACTGCCTGCGAATGCATGATCGGGCGTTCCGGGCGTCACCGGAAGCTCCAGGAGAACGAGCAACTCATGGCACAGCACTCCAAGAAAAAGGGCAAAGGCCAGCGTCCTTCCGCCGAAGCCAGCGACAAGCCGGCAACCTCTGCAAGCATATCCCCGGACCCGGCATCAGTGGCCAGGAATGAAACCCTGAAATCCGGGGAATCCTTCTGGAAGGCGGTCGGAAGATTTCAGCCCCTACGATGATTCCCGACAGCGGCTGTGGGCACTGTGGCCTTGCCTCAGTCCTGCATGGGCTGTCATAAAACGAGCTGTTGTCGAGAAATTCACTTTCAGGAGTAACAAAATATGGGGCTGTTCAGCTTTGCAAAGTCGATTGGAGAAAGGCTTTCCGGTGGCGACAAGATCGACAAGAAAGAACTTTCTGCACATATCAAATCTCTCGGCCTTCCCGTAGAGCGCTTCCTGGCATCGTTCAACGAGGATGGCGAGTCCGTGGATATCTTCGGTTACGTCCCCGACCTGGCCGTGAAGGAAAAACTGATTCTGGCCGTCGGTAATGTGCGCGGCATCAGCAAGGTTGTGGAGCATCTGCGGATCGGCCCGGCACCAGCAAAGCCTGCACCGGAACAAGCCGCCACTACTGACACGCCAGCCGAAGAACAGCAAGAAGAAGAGGCACCGCCTGCGCCGCTATCGCCGGAAGAAGACGTGGCACCCACGTCGACGTTCTATACCGTCAAGAGCGGCGACAATCTGTCCAAGATTGCAAAAGAACAGTACGGAAGCGCCAGTCGCTATCCAGAAATATTCGAAGCCAACAAGCCCATGCTTAAACATCCGGACAAGATCTATCCCGGTCAGGTGCTTCGCATCCCTCGCTAGATTTCTACCGCTTAAGGGCCCCGCATTTGGCGGGGCCCGATCGTTTTAGGCACCCAAGCCTTAGTTGGGCGGCGGCGGTGAGGGCCGCTTTTCCGGGCAGGCATCATGCATGTCCTCATCCCGATCCCTGCAAGGTTTCCGGTGATCAAACATATCCCGATGCGCAGGCGGACCGCCCTCATGTTCTCGATTCCGGTACTCCTCTCGCAGTTTATGCCGCTCTTCCCTGGGAAGCGCACGCCATCGACGAAAACGTTCTCGCAGCTCTTCTTGCTGTTCGGGCGGCAAGCGCCGATAAGCCTCGCGCCGCTCACGTAGCTTCTCACGCTTTTCCGGACTCATCTTCTGCCAACGCTCAAAGCGCTCGCTGGCATGCTGACGCTCTTCGGGGCTCATGCTCTGCCAGCGCTCGGCCCCCTGCAGGAGCCGCTCACGGCGATGCTCGGAAAGCGCATCCCACCGCTCTTGCAGCGGCGCGAGCGCAGCCTGCTGCTCCGCGCTGAGGTCTTCCCATTGCGGGGCGGCCAAAGCCGTCGTGCTACTCAACAGAAGCACCAGAATTGCAAAGCTGCGCCAAATCTCAGGCACGCTCGTCTTCCTCTTCCTGAGCAAGCCAGGTCATGAACTCGAGATCTTCATACAGGTCCGACTGGAGAATCGGATCGTCTTCGGCCAGCAATTCCAGGATCTCAGGCTGAGGCTGAGCAGCAAGACTGGCCTGCTCAAATGAGCGCTCTCTTTCGTCTTTCTCGAGTATCCCTACGCGCGGCAGAATGACGCTCATCATCACGGCCACCGCTACCGCGCCACCCAGCCCCAGCCACCACCGATTTGGACCTTGGACCTCCTGAGACCGGCTCGCTTCCAGAACCCGGGCACGTACGGCGGTCAGCTTGGCGCGGCTGACGACGTCTAGCTCTTCGCTGTCACGCAACATCCTGCCCAGGCGAGCGGCGTTTGCGTCGCGGTCTTCTTGTGTCATGGCCAGACTCCTTGCAGTTCCGCCCTCAATCTCGCCAGCGCGCGTGACAGGTGCGTCTTGACCGAGCCCTCACTACAACCCATTGCCATCGCGCTGTCGCGGACATCCAAACCTTCCCAGATGCGCAACTCAAAAGCCTGCTTCTGGCGCACGGGAAGCTTGCGCAACGCGCGCTCCAGGTATTGCATGGCCTGTCCTTGTTGTAACTGATCTGCACCATGAAGCTGTGACTGATCCGGCGCATCAAAATCCGCAAAGTCGTCATCGCCACGATGGTCAGCCCAAAAGAAGATGCGTTTACGTACCGTCTGATGACGCTGCCAGTCCCGAATCCGGTTCTGCAGGCAGCGGTAGAACAATGGCGTCCACTGATCGGTCGGCTTTTCAGAGTAGCGGCGGGCGAACTGGATCATGGCGTCCTGAACAAGGTCCAGCGCCTGATCCCGGTCACGGGTGGCGATTTGCGCCATTCGAAAAGCGCGGCGCTCGACACTGGCAAGGAAGCCCTCCAATGACTGCCCGATACTCCCCTCTCGCTTGCTTGCCGCGAGGCCGGTGGCGGACGCGTCGCTCAATAGTCCGGTCAGCGTCAAACCCGGCTCGCGAGGACGAGCCGGGTTTGCGCATGAAAAGCCTGGCCGAAGCTCCGGCCAGATTCATTTGCGTTCATACCGATCATCTTTGCGACTCCTGTTCAGTGCAGTCCAGGAAAGATTTCTGCTATTCACCCAGATTAAACGAGCGAGCAGCAGATCGGTTGACGCGGTTTGGAAAAACTAGGCGCTTGGCAGTTTGTAGTCGCTGAAGTGCTCGCGCAGCTTGTTCTTCTGAACCTTGCCCGTGGCGCCCAACGGCAGGGCATCAATGAACTGGACATCATCTGGCGTCCAGAACTTGGCGATCTTGCCGTCGTAGAACTTGATCAGTTCCTTGGCATCAATCTCGGCACCGGGCTTTTTCACCACAACCAGCAGGGGCCGCTCATCCCATTTGGGATGGGCAATGCCGATGACTGCTGCCATGGCGACCGCGGGGTGGGACATCGCCAAGTTTTCCAGATCGATTGAGCTGATCCATTCGCCGCCCGATTTGATGACGTCCTTCGAACGATCCGTAATCTGCAGATAGCCGTCTTCATCAATGGTGCCGACATCCCCGGTAGGGAACCAGCCATCAATGAGGGGGCTCTTGTCCAGTGCAAAATACTTGTCGATGATCCAGTGACCGCGCACCAACAGATCGCCCGAAACCTTGCCATCGTGTGGCAGTGCCTTGCCGTCAGGATCGACAATTTTCATTTCAACGCCGAATGGCGGCCGGCCCTGCTTCAAGCGAATCTTGAACTTCTCTTCTTCTGAAAGGCTGTCATGCTTGCCCTTGAGATTGCCCAGGGTTCCCAGCGGCGACATCTCGGTCATGCCCCAGCCATGGAGCATCTCTACGTCATATTCTTCATTGAACGCCTTCATCAGTGAGGGCGGCACGGCAGAACCACCCACCATCATGCGGCGAACGGTCGACAGCTTCTTTCCGCTAGCTTGCAAGTGCTGCAAAACGGCGAGCCAGACAGTGGGCACGCCGGCGCTGAACGTAACCTTCTCTTGCTCGAACAGTTCGCAGACGTTGGGGCCGTCCAGGCCCGGACCGGGGAAGACCAGCTTCGCACCCACCATGGCGGCGATATACGGCATGGTCCAGGCGCTGACATGGAACATCGGCACGATCGGCAAAATGACATCCCGGCAGGAGATGCTCATGCCATCGGGTGACTGCCCCGCCCAGGCATGCAGGATGGTGGATCGATGGGAGTACAGCACGCCCTTGGGGTTGCCGGTGGTGCCTGAGGTGTAGCACAGGCAGGCCGCGCTCTTTTCATCAAACTCAGGCCAATCGAACTGATCAGACTCGGCTTCGATCAGGTCTTCGTAGCACAGCAGATTGTCGACCTTGATGTCCGGCATGTTGGCGCGATCGGTCATGGCGATCCAGCCCTTCACGTTCGGGCACTCTGCAGCAATCTTCTCGATGATCGGCGCAAAGGTCGTGTCAAAACACATCAGCCGGTCGCCGGCATGGTTGGCGATCCACGCCACCTGCTCGGGATGAAGTCGCGGATTGATGGTGTGGATGACGGCCCCTACACCCGACACGGAGTAATAAAGCTCGAAATGGCGGTGGGTATTCCACGCCAGAGTGGCAACCCGATCTCCATGCTCAATGCCCAACTTCTTGAGCATGTTGGCTGCCTTGCGAGTTCGGGTGTGCGCCTCCCGGTAGGTGTAGCGATGGATCGGCCCTTCCACCGTCCGGGTTACGATCTCGGCGTCTCCATGGTTGCGGTCCGCGTGGACGAGCAACGAGGAAATCATCAAGGGAATATCCATCATTTGGCCGAGCATCAAGCATCTCCTGTTCAGTATTTTTCTGAGTAACGGCAAACCAAGCCCGACAGCGGGCCCATTTGGTGGCCAATGTAGCTAATTTCTCACCATTTCCAAACCCGCCATTGGTTGGGGGTGCTGCAATTCGCGAAAACGAACTATTCCACAGCGATGGCTGCAGGCGGGGCATCAGCCCATTGAATCTCCGTGCGCAGACCTGTCCAGTCGCGCCCGCTCGCCCATCCCAGCCCCCCCACCCAGATCAGGCGTCCCTCTCGCTCGACAACGGGTGTCCGCGCCCTGACCCAGGTTGGCACTCCCCGCTCCTGGAACAGGTTCTTCAAGGTCCGCGACATGCTGCTTCCGAAAGGACTGAACCGGTCACTGGACTGCGCCATCCGGACGACCGTCTCTACCGCGCGCCGCGGCGGGCTGACAGGCCTCAGACGTCCACATCCCTGCGGCAGGACGAGCTCGCAACAGCCGTCCCAGGTTTGCGAAAAGGACAACGGCGCATCAGGCAGTGGCGCCATGACAAACAGATAGTTCCGATAGCGCCGAATCTGTGCGCCTGGCCAGTTCAGGACAGGGTCTGCATCCTGGGCGGCTCCCATCACCTCCTGATCCAGCCGATCCAGCGAGTCCTGAAATGGTGGCGGCAGCTGAGCATGCTCAACCCAGTGCCGCAACAGATTGTGACGCCGCGCGCGTGTCATTTTCTTGAGCACTTCAATTGGCAAAGGCCCTCCCGGCGCCGTGCACTCATGAAAGTCGAGCTCGGCCACCTCGCGCAGAATCTCGTCGGCATCGGCGCTCAATTCCGAGAAGCGCGAAAGATTGCCGGCCGCACCCGGCCAATGAGCTTGAAGCCGCGGCAGGATTTCGTGTCGCAAGTAGCTGCGCGCCAGGTCCGGGTTCTGGTTGTGCGGGTCGTCTATCCACTCAAGAGCATGCACCTGTGCATAGCGGGCGATCTGCGATCTGGATACACGGAGCAGCGGCCGCCAGAGCACACCGGGATGCAGCGGCACGGACTCGCGCATCGCGGCCATGCCGCGCGTACCACTTCCACGCAGCAGTCGCATCAAGACGGTTTCGGCTTGGTCCTCAAGGTGATGCGCTGTCACCAGGACATCGCCCTTGCGCATCGCATCTGAGAACGCCGAGTAGCGAGCTTCGCGCGCAGCGGCTTCGAGACCCTTGCCCGCCGTACGCACGATGACGTGCTGAACCTGCAATGGAACGTCCAGCGCGGTGCAGACGCGCCCGCAATGAGCGGCCCACTGATCAGCTTGCGCCTGCAGACCGTGATGCACATGCACCGCACAGAGATTGCGCGGATTTCTGCTACTCAAGGCGTGCAGAAGCACTGTTGAATCCATGCCACCACTGAACGCAACGACGATGCGTGCGTTGCGCGAACGCTGCGGCAGTTTTCCCAACCTGAATTCGTCGTCAGTTTTTGAGTTCACTTCTGCGTGACCAAACGGCCGGGAATAGAAGGAAATCAGGTCAGGTCTTGAGGTCGAACACGCCGTTGGACATCAGACGCTCGTAGCGCGTGTCCAGCAGCTGCGCATTGGGGACCCGCCGCAAACGATCAATGTTGCTGACTAGGCGACTCTTCACCGCAGCCATCATACCGGGGACATCGCGGTGTGCCCCGCCCAATGGCTCGGGCACGATCTCGTCCACCAGCTTGTGGTCAATGAGATCCTTTGAGGTGATCTTCATTGCTTCGGCCGCCTCCTTGGCGCGGGACGCGGACTTGAACAGAATGGAGGCACAGCCTTCCGGCGATATCACCGAATAAATGCCGTACTGCGCAATCATTACGTGGTCTGCCACGCCAATGGCCAAGGCACCGCCAGAACCGCCTTCACCAATCACCGTGGCCACGATAGGCGTGCGTAGCCGTGCGAGCTCAAACAAGTTGCGAGCGATGGCTTCCGACTGGTTTCGTTCTTCAGCACCGATGCCGGGATAGGCCCCTGGGGTATCGATGAAGGTGACAATCGGCAGGTTGTAGTGCTCTGCCATCTTCATCAGGCGAAGCGCCTTGCGATAGCCCTCTGGCATCGGCATGCCAAAGTTGCGATAGACGCGTTCCTTGGCATCGCGTCCTTTCTGCTGGCCAATGACCATGACCGCGCGTCCGTCCAGACGCGCCAGACCGCCAACAATGGACGGATCGTCCTTGAAATGGCGATCACCATGGAGCTCTTCAAACTCGGTGAACAGCGCCTTGATGTAATCCATGCAATACGGCCGCTGCGGATGACGCGCGACCTGCGCAATCTGCCAGGCATTCAGATTGCTGAATATCTGTTTGGTCAGCTCGGAGCTCTTGACCTCCAGGCGGGCAATCTCTTCGGTGAGATTGACTTCGCTCCCCGCAGTGGCAAAACGCAGCTCTTCGATCTTCTGCTGCAGATCGGCAATGGGCTGCTCAAAATCCAGGTAGTTGAGGTTCATAGAAGAATCTTGGAGTCCGTCTTACTCGTCATCAAAACTCGGAACAAAATTACGCGACGCGCGCCGCTCGCTGACCGGCGGCGCATAACGCCTGAATTCACATTTTACGCACTCTTGCCCCAGCATCTCATGCAATTGCCGCAAAGCCACTTCGTTCAGGCCCAGATTCCAGTCGCCGGGGAAGTCCAGTGCAGCTTGCCCAGCCTCACAACAGACATCAACCTGCAGGCGGGCATTGCCGCTTTGTTTGAGGGGCGCCAGCAGCTTGTGGAGCGCTGAAACCTGTGCGGCAGGCAGCTCCCAGTGCAAGCTCAGCCGGCTGAGGTATTGCTGGTAGATCGCGTCCAGCCCCAGAAACTCCGGGGAATAGATGCGTGGTTCGGCCTCCCTGCCCTCACGTGCGACGGAAGAACCCATCTCCGCAAGCACAAACACCAGATGATCCGGTTTCAGCAGCTCCTGCGAACGCTGGTAAGGCTCGATATCGATCCATGTCCCAATCTGCGCACCCTGGTCGTCCAGGGTGATCTTGTAACTGGGCCGCCCACCCCGGCCATCCGCATCCGCCTTGCCGCGAAAGAAGCGAACATCGGCAATCCAGGCCGCGAACAGGACTTTTGCCCTTGGCTGCCAAACCGGCTTCTCATCCGGGCCTACCACCGGAGGCGGCTGGGCGTGCGTGGCAATCAATTCCGGAAGACGCCCCGAGCAGACCTGCGACATGATCGCTGCGTAGGCCTCGATCGGATGACCTGACAGGTAGAAGCCCAGTGTCTGGCGCTCAAGTTCAAGCCGCTCGCGTTCTCCATATTCGTCCACGATTTCGGCCGTGATGGTCGCATTCTGGTCACCTGCATCTGCGGCCATGCCGAACATGTCGTTCTGCCCGGTATCAAGGCTACGTTGCGCGGCCTCTGCCATGGCCAGCGCCGTAGGCAGATTCTTGATCAGCGAGGCGCGGTTCAAGGCAAAGTTGTCGAGCGCTCCTGAGTGAATCAAGGCTTCGAGCACGCGCTTGTTGACCTTGCGCGTATCAATGCGCTGGCAGAAATCGAACAGATCCTTGAAAGGCCCTTTGCGATCACGCTCCTCAATGATGCCGCTCAGCGCCGCTTCCCCCGCCCCCTTGATCGCGCCAAGACCGTAAACAATTTGGCCAGGCTTGGGGACGGCAAAACAAAAATTGCTGCGATTGATATCCGGTGGATGCACGGTCAAACCCATGCGCCGGCATTCCGCCAGCATCACCACCACCGTCTCGGTATGGTCCATGTCACAGCTCATCACCGCTGCCATGAACTCGGCCGGGTAATGCGTCTTGAGCCAGGCCGTGTGATAGCTGACCAGGGCGTAAGCCGCAGCGTGGGATTTGTTGAAACCGTAATTGGCAAACTTTTCCATCAGGTCGAACACCCCCGTGGCCGTTTGCTCCTCGATACCTTTCTCAGCAGAGCCTTTGGTGAATACCACCCGTTGCTGCGCCATTTCGTCAGCTTTCTTCTTGCCCATTGCGCGGCGCAGAAGATCGGCTCCACCCAACGTGTAGCCCGCCAGACGCTGCGACATCTGCATGACCTGTTCCTGATAGACAAAAATGCCATAGGTCGGGGCCAGCACCTGCTCCATGTCAGGATGCAGATAGGTCACCTCGGCATCGCCTCGCTTGCGCGCGCAATATTCCGGAATCAGTTCCATCGGGCCGGGCCGATAGAGGGATACCAGCGCGATGATGTCTTCGAAAGTGTCTGGTTTAAGGTCGCGCGAGGCCCGCTGCATACCGGGCGATTCCATCTGGAATACGGCCCCGGTCTCGCCGCTGGCATACAACTGGTAGGTCTTTTCATCAGTCAGCGGCACCGAGAGCATGTCCACATGCTCTCCACGCGAACGGGCGATGGTATCCAGTGCGGTCTGGATGATCGTCAGGGTCTTGAGCCCCAGAAAATCAAACTTCACCAGACCGATGGCTTCCAGATCTTTCATGTCGAACTGGGTACGCAAACCAGCGCCACCGGGCTCGCACAACAGCGGCGCGTAGGCCGTCAGCGGTTCCGGCGCAATGACAACACCGCCCGCATGCACGCCCACGCCACGGGTGATGCCCTCCAGCTCTAGGCACAACTCCAGAACAGCGCGGACATCCTCTTCTTCCTCAAAAGCGGCCTTGAGTTCGGGAATATCTTTCAGGGCTCCGGCCAGCGTCGTGCCCGGTGTGCCAGGAATGAGCTTGGCCAGACGATCACCGAAACCATATCCGTGCCCCATGATTCGACAGACATCGCGCACGACTCCGCGCGCTGCCATCGTTGCGTAGGTAATGATCTGCCCGACACGTTCGCGGCCGTATTTCTGCGAAACGTACTCAATGACCCGATCACGATTGTCCATGCAGAAATCGACGTCGAAGTCGGGCATGGATACGCGTTCGGGATTCAGGAAGCGCTCAAACAGCAAGTTGTAAGGCAGCGGATCCAGATCGGTGATGCCAATTGAATAAGCCACCAGTGAGCCCGCACCGGAGCCGCGTCCCGGCCCCACAGGACAGCCATTTTCTTTTGCCCAGCCGATAAAGTCGGCCACGACCAGAAAGTACCCGGCAAAACCCATCTTCTCGATGATGCCCAGCTCATAGTCGAGACGGGCGCGATATTCGGCCTCCGGCTGACGCGCATCGATTTGCGACAGGCGCTTGCCCAGCCCCCGATGGGCAACATCACGAAGATGCGAATCCGGGGTCTGCGTTTCCGGTACCGGAAAATCCGGAAGATGGTAGGTGCCGAACTCCAGGCTGAGTGTGCAGCGCCGCGCGATTTCGACCGTATTCTCGATCGCCTCAGGCAAATCAGAAAACAATGCCTGCATCTCATCGGCTGACTTCAGATACTGCTCTTCCGTGTAGTCACGGGGGCGCTTGTCATCACTCAGCACCCGACCTTGAGCAATACAGACGCGCGCCTCATGCGCGCTGAACTCTTCCCGTTTCAGGAAACGGACATCGTTGGTCGCCACCAATGGCAAATCGCAGTGCCGAGCAAGCGCCGATGCAGCCTCAACCCAGCTCTCATCGCCCGGACGCTCACAGCGACTCACTTCAAGATAAAGACGCTGCGGAAAAATCGCCTTGAGAGACTCCAGCGCTGAAACCGCCTGTTCGACCTTGTGCTGCTCGGCTGCCTGGAAAGCGCCGCCGTCACGCCCCGTAATGGCGATCAGGCCTTCGGCATTCTCGGCCAGCCAGTGACGCTCGATCAGCGCAACGCCGGTCGCCTGACCCTCGGTATAACTCTGCGAAATCAGCCGGGTGAGATTGCGATAACCCTGATCATTCATGACCAGCAAGGTGAGTCGCTCGGGCGCCATGCCCTTCTCCGCCTCACTGAGCCAAAGATCACAGCCGACAATCGGCTTAATGCCGGCACTCTCTGCGGCCTTATAGAACTTGACCATCGCAAACAGATTCATGCGATCGGTCAGCGCAATCGCCGGCATATTCAACTTTTCGGCCTGCGATGTCAGCGTTTCGCCATTGACACCCTTTCGCGGCTGGACCCGAATCAGGCCGTCGCTGATCGAGTACTCGGTATGTAGTCTCAGATGAACAAACATCAGCGCACCTCACTCGCAAGCCACTGCTCACGCGCGGCAAGACAGGGTGAGAAACTCATGCGATGTATGCTGCTTGGGCCAAACTGCTTCAGGCCCGCCAGATGTGCGGGCGTTCCATAACCCTTGTTCTTTGCAAAGGCGTAGCCCGGGTGCTGAACATCCAGACTTTCCATTTCCTGATCGCGCGCCACTTTGGCAATCACCGATGCCGCCATGATCGAAGGTTCAAGATTGTCCCCTCCGATGATCAATTGCGTTGGCATCGAAAGCCCCGGATCCTGATTGCCGTCGACGCGGCAGATGTCGACCGCCATCCCCAGCCCTGACAGGGCGCGCCGCATCGCCAGGAACGTGGCCTGCAGAATATTGATCTCATCAATCTCGCCTGGGTCGGCCTTCCCGATGGACCAGGCCAGTGCCTGCGCCTTGACCTCACGATCAACCTGAACCCGTCGCTTTGCGGACAGCTTCTTGGAATCTCTCAGATCGGGGATTGCGAAATGCTCCGGCAACACCACCGCCGCAGCAAAAACAGGCCCCGCCAGACATCCCCGGCCTACTTCATCGAGTCCCGCAATGATCTGAGTTTCAATGGTCACGGGACTGGGAGCGGCAAAAACGAAATGTCATCAGGCCGGCAATTCTAAAGCACCCGGCGATGCTTGGACTGAATCCAATCCGTTTGCGTCCGGCAAAAAAAAGGGACTCCCGAAGGAGTCCCTCTGAACAACTTCAATGATCAAGCGCTCAAGGCGTGGTATCCACCGCAACTGCGCAGGCCTGGAAGGCATTGATTGTAGGCAGAACCGAGGCAACGCCTGAATTGAAAGTCAGGGCCAGACCATCGTAAGGCTGGGATGTCACGAAACTGATCAGAGATGCCGACTGACCACCGATCGTCCCCAGTGCCGTGATGGTCAAAGGACTGCTGGCCTGTGCGCCCGCCGCTTCCACAACGGCACCGTTGTTTCGCGTGCTCACGCTCAGGGCTGACAGCAGTTCTACGCTGAGCAGACCTGCTGGCTGCGCAACCACAAAGCCCGCTCTTTGCCCTGCAGCAAAGTCAGTGGCTGTCGGCGCCGCATCGACATTCAAGGTGGCGCTGCCCGTCAGCAGACCCAGCAGAGAACTGATGGAAGCAAACGAGTTCATGTTGCCGTCAATGACATTGCCCTGATTACTGATCGAGCAACCGATGCACAGAGGATCGACGCTGGTGCTGGTGGTCGCACCCTGCGCTGAAAGCAGAGGGCCAGTGCAACGTGCGTCAGTAACGAACAGTTCCGTGCTGGCATTTCGGCTGTTACTCGCCGGAGTCACCACTGAAGGTTTCAGCGTAGCGGTGATCGTAGTCGACTGTCCGCCCGGTGCCTGCCCCGTTGCAATACCATCAGCGTCAATCGGCGCAACGGTCGTGACACTGCTGGACCAGTCCACGACGCTGTCAGGCAGATCGCCTGTTCGCGTATTGGTGCCGTCGGTAAAGGTACCAATGGCGGTGAACTCGATGCTTGCACCCGGCGCAACGGTTGGATTGGTGGGACGCAGGTCTGTCAGCGCCGTGATGATCTCGTCGCTGATGTCGATTGTGGCCGAATCCGTAATCGCCGTGCCCTGAGCGTTGTTGATGGTTCCCGTCACGGTTGCGGATAGACCATTGCTGCCGGTTGCCGGAGTCGCCACGGTGTTCTGGGCATTTGAATTGCTCAACGTCACCACACCACCGGGTGCAACTGTCCAGTCCACAACAACCGGAGCCACCGTTCCGTCAGAGAAGGTTCCCGTCGCGCTGAAGGTTGCAGTTTCCAGTGGCGAAATCGTGATGGTGTCTGGCGTCACGTCCAGGCTCACCAGGACCGGCGGCGCGACCCGGAAGCTGATCGGGTTGCTGCTGATGCCATCCTTGACCGCCGTGACGGTCACGATGCCGCCAACCGTATTGCCGGTGATCTGGCCATTGCTGACGGTGGCGATGCCATCTGGTGTGAGGCTGAAGCCCGCATCTCCAAGCAACTTGTCCTGCGTGGAAGCAGGTGCACCCGACGCATCAGTGAAACCCGGAGGCGTTGTGAAAGTGCCCAATGCTACGAGTGAAGCGGATTGACCTGCGGCCAGCACGCGCTGATCTGTACCGGCCGGCGCGCTTGGATCTACTGCGCCATCCGAACCCAGGCTGACGCCCGTCAAGACCGGCGTGAAGTCAGGACTCTGCAGTCCACCGTCTCCACAACCAATCAAACCCAATGCCCCAAGCAGCAGTGCTGCCAACAAACCAGAACGTTTCATTCGCCTATTTCTCTCTGTCAGATTCACAAGTGTGTGGCGCAATTATTCCCCTGCCAACAGCGTCAGTTTACGTCTTACGAATGGCGAATCATAATCAAATCTCTGGACGTGCTGGCGGAGCAAATTTTCAGGAAATTCAGGAAATTCCGGCAGTGAATTATGTGATTGTCCGTACGTGTAAATGTCCGGCAATCCGAGTTTGGGGTCACGTGGCCAACCCGGTCACGATCAACGAAGTTTTTTGGGAGAATTTGAATGTCCAAATCCTGGGGCTGGGTATCAGGACTGTTTTTGCTTGGTGCAATAGGTACACCGAGTTCGGCTCAGGACTTGCCTGAGAACCCGAAGGCAGGTGCTACCGAAACTTCTCAGGAAGCGTCGGCAAGTGCGCAAATCGACAAGCGCTGGTACCTGTCGCCGTCGATCGGTTTGAGCTTTACCGACGAGCAAGACGGTGACAATGGCCCTCACGGCCAGATCGGCATCGGCCGCGCCATCAACCAGTTCTTCGCAGTGGAATTCGAGTTCGGCTATTCCACTGTAGAGGTATCGAATCTTCCCGCGCTCAACGACTACGACCGGATGACCCTGGGCATCAATCTGTTGGGTACGCTGGGAGATTCCACCTGGGCCGTTCGCCCGTTCTTGTTGGCCAACGTCAACGCGCACAGCATTGAGTTCCTCGGTGAAGATCTCACCGGCGGCGGCGTCGCAGCCGGCGGTGGTTTGTTCATCCCGCTCTCCAAGCGTTGGGATATTCGCCTGGAAGGCCGCTACAACCTCGACTTCATCAGTGAAGAAGGCATTGTTCCCGAGGACACCTTCTATCTGTGGAACGCCAGCGCCGGTGCCCGATTCAAGTTCGGCGCCAATCCCGGCGATGATGATGGTGACGGCGTTCCCAACTCCCGCGACGAGTGCCCGGACACACCTCCCGGTGTGCAGGTCTACTCTGATGGTTGCCCCATTGATCTGGATCAGGACGGCGTGCCTGACTATCTGGACAAATGCCCCAACACTCCTGCGGGCTCCCCCGTTGATGCCAATGGCTGCCCGTTTGACTCGGACGGCGATGGTGTTCCCGACCATCTGGACGAATGCCCGGGCACACCGGCAGGCGTCAAGGTCAACTCTCGCGGCTGTCCGCTCGACAGTGATGGCGACGGCATTCCCGATTATCTTGATCAATGTCCGCAAACGCGCCCAGGTGCAGCGGTCAATGCTCAGGGTTGTGAGTTGAGCGATGCTGATGGCGATGGCATTCCAGATCATCTGGACAAGTGCCCGGACTCCCCGGCCGGTCAGGCGGTTGGCCCGGATGGCTGTCCGCTCGACAGTGATGGCGACGGCATCCCGGACTATCTGGACGAGTGCCCGAACACACCAGAGGGCCTGAAGGTTCTGCCTAATGGATGCGCGCTGGTTGGTGACTGCCGCCGACCACGTCCTGGCGAAGCGACCGATGCAAATGGCTGTGCGCTGGATCAGCGATTCATCCTGCGCGGTGTCAAGTTCGAGTTTGACTCCGACCGACTGACGGCACCGGCTCAGCTGATCCTCAATGATGTTGCCGAAACCCTTGCCGCCTACCCGGACGTGAAGGTTGAAGTGCAAGGTCATACAGACTCACTGGGAACCGATGCCTATAACCTCGGACTCTCGGAACGACGCTCTATTGCGGTGCAGCGTTATCTGGGCGGCCGCGGCGTTGACACTGGCAGACTCAAACCTGTGGGCTACGGTGAGGCTTCGCCGATTGCGTCGAACGGCACACCTGAAGGTCAGGAAGAAAATCGCCGAGTCGAGTTCCGCGTCATCGAGTAAGACGCATGCGATAGATGCAAAAAAGGCCCGACCAATATTGGTCGGGCCTTTTTCTTGTCCGGCTGTCTGGATCGGTCACATCTTGACGGACCTGCCTAAAGCCCCCCGGGCTCGGACGGGTCTACTGAGCCCAGCAAGAATCAGTAGTCGGCAATGATCTTGCGCGAGACTTCGAGATCTCGACGGGCCTTGGCTTTGATGTCTTCGGAAACCGCGGCCTCCACCTTTCCGCCTACGAGCGGAATCTTGCAGCTGACATTCCAGCTTTGTGTATTGACGCCCTTGCCGCCCTCATTCTGAAGCCTCATGTCGGCTTCGATCTTGATCGGCGCGCCCTTGATCTCGATCTCAATACGCCCTTCGCGTTTCGCGATATCCCAGGAATCGGTCTGCACCATTTTTACGGTGTTGCCCATGATCTTCTTTGCAACTTCCGGTAGCGGCGCATCCGATTTCATTTCCAGGCGATAAGTGACTGAAAACCTGTCACCCGACTGCTGATGATCCAGAAGCTCACATTGCAGGGCGCCCAGCGCCTCATACTTTCGGTCAAAAAAAGCACGGTCCGAATACATTTTCATGACCGTGTCGGCATCCACGTCAAAGCTGTGACGTTCTTCAAATTTCATAGTGGGGCTCCAGAATCTTGATAGCTGAAAATCAGAGTAGGGTGTTGCCGGATTGTACCCGGCGACCGGAAGGACTTTGCCCGGTGATACAGTGGCGCCCTCGTTAACCACTGACGCAAACATCAAGAATGAAAGGGATTATTCTCGCCGGCGGATCCGGAACACGGCTGTATCCGCTGACAAAAGTCGTCTCCAAGCAATTGCTGGCGGTGTACGACAAGCCCATGATCTATTACCCGCTGAGCACGCTCCTGCTGGCAGGCATTCGCGAGATTCTGGTGATTTCCACACCCCGCGACCTGCCTCAGTTCAAGGCCTTGCTCGGAGATGGCAGTCAATGGGGCATCACCCTTGACTACGCAGAACAGCCCTCGCCCGATGGCCTGGCTCAGGCTTTCCTGATTGGAGAATCTTTCATCAACGGCGACAGTTGCGCACTGATCCTCGGTGACAACCTCTTTTTCGGTCACGATCTCTCGGAGCGCCTGCAAAAGGCAGCTTCGCGTGAATCCGGGGCCAGCGTCTTCGCCTACCCTGTGCACGATCCGGAACGCTACGGGGTCGTCGAATTCGATGCCGATGGCAAGGCCATTGCCATCGAAGAAAAACCTGCGAAGCCGCGCAGCCGGTACGCGGTAACCGGACTCTATTTCTATGACGCGAACGTGGTCGAAGTTGCCCGTTCCGTGAAGCCCTCAGCACGCGGTGAGTTGGAAATCACCGACGTCAATGCGCATTACCTGAACAAGGCACAACTGCAGGTGGAGATTCTCGGCCGCGGCGATGCCTGGCTGGATACCGGCACCCACGAATCACTCATCGAGGCCTCACAGTTTGTACAGACACTCGAAAAGCGTCAGGGCCTCAAGCTTTGCTGCCCCGAAGAAATCGTCTGGCGAAATGGCTGGATCAACGACGAGGCGCTAAAGGGCCTCGCCGCCGAACTGGTAAAGAGTGGCTACGGCGAACATCTGCTTGACCTGTTAGACGACAAAGTCTACTGAGCCGGCGCCTTTCGCCCATCACCCGGAATTCAGAGCGAACCGGGCAATGAGAATTCCGTAACCTCATACCCCGCATTCGCGGGAATACTCAGATGGATGTTGCCACCTTCTTGCCGCGCTTCTGGCAGGACTGTCACCACCTGGCTGGCTCGCGCATTTTCCAGGGCCTGATCGACACTGTCTGACTTGGCGAGCTTTTCCACATTGAGCAGCGTTGCCGGGACGATCGTGCGACTGCCCGCCTTGGCCTGGGCAATGGCATCAGCCGGACGAATCCAGACCGAGTCGACCATTTCGCGACCATCATGGCGGCCCACCTGCCCAGCTGGTGCCCGGGCCAGGTAAAAGTGCGTATCAAAACGCTTGGGCATGAAAGTTGGCGTAATCCAGTGCGCGAAAGGCACCAGCGTCTCGCAGGCCAACTCCAGGCTCTCTGCAAGCAGCATGTCCAACATGCCCGTCTCGCCGCGGTCGAGCGGCTTTCGATATTGCTCCCCGATGGGTGCCAGACGATCAGCATCAATCAGATCGCGCTCTCCCTTCTTGCGCGCCAAGAGCATGCCGCACTCTTCGAATGCCTCTCGAATTGCACCAACACGCAAGGCACGCTGATCCGCAGTCAGATCCTGACAACCGGTGCAGTGCGCTTCCAAACCAGAGGCACTGTCCGAGGGCGCGAGTTTCCCGCCTGGAAATACCAGCGCTCCGGTTGCGAAATCAATCTTCTGATGGCGCACCACCATGAAGACTTCCAGCCCCTGCTCGCCGTCGCGGAGCAACAGGATGGTGGCGGCCAGTCGAGCATCTGGAACAGTTTTCGATTCGGAATGGCTGGTACTCAAGAGTGTCTCCCCATGTCTTTTTGTAGTGGCATTACTGCCCAGAAAATTCGGGCTTCTGCTTGGCCAGAACGGCAGCAATTGCCCGCTGTGAATCTTGCGTACGCGAACAGCGCGCGATCGCGCGTGCTTCGAGTTCGAGTTGCGCATCCAGTGGCTGGTCAAAACTCGACAATAATAATCGGCGCGTTTCTCCCAACGTGCGCGTCGGTCCCCGCGCCAGCTGCTGTGCAAGCTGTAGCGCCTCAGCCTGCAAGGCCTCGGCCGCCACGATGCGATTGATCAACCCATACTGCTCGGCCTGCTGCGCGGTCCAGCGCTGATTGAGTAGCAGGAATTCACTGGCGCGACGCGAACCAACGCGACGCGGCAGGTAATAGCTGCCGCCGCCATCACTGGCAAAACCAATGCCAGCGTAAGCGGCGTAGAAGCTCGCTTCAGGTGCAGCCAAGGCGAAATCTGCCATCGCCGTCAACGCGACAGCGCCGCCGGTCACCAGGGCATGCGCGGCGAGCACAATCGGCGCATCGCATCGAGAGAACCGCGCAATGGCCATATGCAAGTTCGCAGTAGCTGCCTTGAGCCAGCGCGGCAGCTTTTCCATGTCCTGCCCCAGCGCCTTGAGGTCCGCCCCTACGCTGAAATACTTGCCCTGTGCGGTGATCAGGATCGCTCTGATCTGCGGATTCTCGTCACACTCAACAGCTGCGTCGCAGAGTTCAGCGCAAAACACCTGATCGAATGGATTACCGCGCTCACCCTGCGTCAGCGTGATGCGGGCTACCGAATCAAGCACTTCCAGATGAACTGATTTTCCTTTCACCAGCGGACGCTCCCAGATGATCTGAGCTGCCGCGGGCCTGAGCGGCGCGAACAGCAGAAATTAGTTCGGTACCATAGCAAATTGACATGCAAATCTGGCCTGACGAGACGCTGATGAATACTTCACTTTCCAGCCCTGCAACAGCGGACGAACCCACCGCTCTTCATCACTGGTTCCAGCGGCGAGCTGCACGCGCACCGGAACGAACCGCGCTGAGCTTCTGCGATGAGGACTGGACCTACGGTCAGATGCAACAGCACATCGAGTCGCTGGCACGCGTCCTTGCCAATGGAGGAGTAAGCGCCGGAGACCGAGTGGCCTATGTCGGCCTGAATCATTCGATGACCTTGGTAACGCTATTCGCCTGCGCTCGCATCGGTGCGGTATTCGTTCCGATCAATTTTCGACTCTCGGCCAGCGAGGTCAGCGCCATCCTCGACGATTCGGGCGCGCAGACCGTGATTGCAGACGCGCAGCACGCCCATCTGCTGGACGCCAATCGCAGCCAACTGCCTTGCACACGATTTCTCGGAATTGACGAGGACATGCCGGATTGGGAATCGCTGCAGCATCTGATGGGTCAAGGCGGCTCGGCACCCGCGGCAGTTCCGGGCAATGGCGAAGATCTGGTGATGCTGATCTACACCTCCGGGACCACCGGCAAACCCAAGGGCGTCATGCTCAGCCACACCAACATCTGGACCAACAATCTCAACTGGATTCTCGCCAGCGATTTCACTTCAGATGACGTCACTCTGAACTGCGCGCCCCTGTTTCATGTAGGCGGTCTCTGCGTTGTGCTGCTGCCGACCCTGATGGTCGGTGGCCATCTGATTCTGCAAACTGGATTTGAGCCGGCTCAGTATCTGCACGATCTGGAGCGTTATCGGGTCACCGTCACCTTTGGCGTACCCGCCATGATGCTGTTCACCAGTCAGGAGAGCAGCTTTTCCAGTGCAGACCTTTCCGCCATGCGCCTGATTGTCGCAGGCGGTGCGCCCGTGCCTGAGCCACTGCTACAAACCTACATGGCGCGCGGCATTCCCGTGAGTCAGTGTTACGGCATGACCGAGGCCACATCCGGCGTCACTTTCCTGGAGACCAGCCGCGCCAGCCAGAAACTCGGCTCATGCGGCCGCGCAGGCATGCTCAACGAAGTGCGGCTGGTTGATCCCGATGGCAAGGTCATCACCACTCCCGGTGAGCGAGGCGAGATCTGCATGCGCGGTGGCAACGTCACGCGCGGCTACTGGAATCGCCCTGAGGAAACTGCCCAGGCAATTGATGCCGAGGGTTGGATGCACAGCGGCGACGGGGCCTACTTTGATGAGGATGGCTTCTATTACATCTGCGACCGCATCAAGGACATGATCATCAGCGGCGGCGAGAATATTTATCCCGCCGAAATCGAGAGTCTGCTCTATGAGCATCCGTCCATCGCTGAAGTCGCGGTGATCGGAGCGCCCGATCCGCGCTGGGGAGAGCGCGTTGTCGTGGTTGCCGCACTCAAACCGGGGGCCGAACTCGATCTGGATGCACTCCTTGCGTTCATCGGAACTCGGCTGGCCAGATTCAAGTTGCCGCGAGAGCTTCACCTGCTGGATGCCTTGCCGAGAAATCCAAATGGCAAGATCGTCAAGACAGAGCTGCGCGCCAAGTATTCAAATGCGGGTTGACGCAGGTGACCTGTGTAAGGGTTCTGCAGATTTGACGTCGCTCGGATAGCGCCAGCAGGTCACTGCCAGCGTCAGACGACTTTGCTGAGGCGTTTACGCCAGCTTTTTGTCCAGAGTACTGAACGAAGATATTTCGCTACCGGCGGACCGGCTGCGAAATGGTCGGGGCGACAGGATTTGAACCTGCGACCTCTTCCACCCCAAGGAAGTGCGCTACCAGGCTGCGCTACGCCCCGACTGTTGAAGCTTGTATATGCCCGAGCTTCTGCTCGGGCCGCGGATGATAGCCGCGTGTGGCCGCTGAGGAAAGCTCAGCGAAGAAGTTTGAGCAGTGACTCGAGTTCGTCGCGTACTTCGCGAATCTCGGAAACCCGGTTGGTCACTTCGGTATCCGGCGAGTTAGCCGCCGGGCCATTTGCCAGATTCTCGGGAAGCTCGGTTCCCAGCTTGAGCTGCTCCTTGAGCTGCTGGCGGGCGCCGCCAATGGTGAAGCCCTGTTCATAGAGCAGGCTGCGGATGCGCCGGACCATCACGACATCGTCGTGCTGGTAGTACCGTCTGTTACCACGGCGCTTGACGGGCTTGAGCTGCGAAAACTCCTGCTCCCAGTAACGCAGTACATGGGGCTTGACCGAGCACAGCTCGGAGACCTCACCGATCGCGAAATAGCGCTTGCGCGGAATCTCCGGCAAATCGGATGTTGAGATTTCAACTGCGTGCATCGAGTTCCACCCTCAGGCGCAATTTCTGGCCTGGACGAAAAGTGACCACGCGTCGTGCGGAAATGGGAATCTCTTCGCCGGTTTTGGGGTTTCGCCCTGGTCGCTGATTTTTGCTGCGCAATTCAAAGTTTCCAAATCCAGACAACTTGACCTCTTCCCCGGCTTCAAGCCGGCCGCGAATTTCTTCAAAGAACAAATCGACGAATTCCTTGGCCTCACGCTTGTTGAGCCCCAACTCATCGAACAAGGCTTCGGAAAGCTCAGCTTTGGTGAGCGCCATATCAATATCCCCGTGTCCCGCAACGTTGCCGCAAGGTCTATTGCTGACGCTCAGTCGCTCCAAACTCGGCGGCTAGTTCCAGCTTGACCCTTTCTACGGCGGAGTCTACATCTTCGTCGGTCAGCGTGCGCGAGTAATCTTGGAAAATCAAGCCTAAAGCCATGCTTTTGAAGGTAGTCCCGAGGTTTTCACCGCGGTAGACATCGAACAATTTGACCTCCCGAAGTGTAGCAGGCGCTGCCGTGAACACAGCCTTTCTCAGCGTCTCCGCAGGTACTGATTCTTCCACCACCACCGAGATATCGCGACGTGAGGTAGGAAACTCCGGAACCGGCTTCGCTACCGGAACAGGCACCTGTCTGACGGCCTCCCAATCGAGCTCAAAGACGATCGTGCGAACCGGAAGGTCGAGTTCCGTGATGAGTCCCGGATGCAGTTCTCCCAGCCAGCCCACCGGTCGGCCACCGGCACTGATTCTGGCAGTGCGGCCCGGGTGCAGGGCCGGATGTGTGGCTGCGGCAAAGCTCAGATCCTGGCTCGAAGCCAGCAAGGACTCGATCTCGGTCTTGATGTCGTAAAAGTCGGTGGCACGGTTGTCGGCGCCCCATTGTTCGGGCAATGCCGAACCTGAGCTGATTCCGGCGATGCGTGACATCTCGTGGATCCGCCCTTCGACGCGCTCGAAGCAGACGCCGCATTCAAACAGGCGCATGCGCCCGGCCTGTCTCGCATGGTTGTAGCGAAGGCTTTCGGTGAGCCCACACCAGAGCGTGGAGCGCATGACGCCCAGATTGTCCGCAATGGGGTTATCCAGTTCGATGGACTCGCTCATCGGGTTGAGCGATGCCTGCAATTCGCGGTCATTGAAGGCCAGCGACATGACCTCCTGCCAGCCCCGTGCAACCAGGCCAGACTTGATGACGGAGGAGCTTCGAGTGCGCTCACTGGGGCGCCCCGGCGCCATGGATGCGGCATAGGGCTGGGCCGGGATTCGGTCGTACCCGTAAAGACGGGCCACTTCCTCGATCAGGTCAGGTTCGATCCGCAGGTCGTAACGCCAGCTTGGAATCTGCGTGCTCCAGGTTCCGCCGACTTCGTTACGTGTCTTGATATTCAGCCGCGCCAGCAAAGCCTCTACTTCGCGAGCCGGAATCTCCTGGCCCAGCAGCCGAGTAATGCGCTCGTGGCGTAGCCGAATGCTTACGACTTCAGCAGTGCTGCGTCCGCTGAAGGTGATCGGGCCCGCATCACCACCGCAGATCTGGGCGGTGAGTTCGGTGGCACGCTCCAGCGCCGCCTTTTGCAAATCCGGGTCTACGCCTCGCTCGAAGCGATGTAAGGCATCGGTATTGATCTTGTGGCGGCGCCCCGTTCCTGCCACCGCATCCATGGCAAAACAGGCACTCTCGAAGAACACCCGAGCACTGGAAGCCGATACCGCAGTAGAGGCTCCGCCCATGACGCCGGCCAACGCAATCGGGCCGCTGTCATCACAGATCAGCAATTCGCGATGATTCAGCTCGACGACCTGATCATTGAGCAGCGTCAATTGTTCGCCGGCCCTGGCGCGCCTCACCTGCACATTGCCGCTCAGACGGGCGCCGTCAAACGCATGCATGGGCTGGCCCATCTCCAGCATCACGTAGTTGGTGATATCCACCAAAGGATAAAGACTTCGAATGCCGCTGCGGCGCAGTCGCTCGCGCATGTAGTCCGGGGTGCGCGCCCGTGCGGCCAGTCCATAGACGACCCGACCGGCATAGACCGGGCAATCCGCCGGGCTTTCTACCTCGACGAGATGCCGATTGGCGCCCACCACCGTTGCAGGGCGGGTTCGCGGGCGCGTCATTGGCACATCAAACAGCGCCGCAATCTCTCGCGCCAGACCTATGACGGACAGGCAATCGCCGCGATTGGGCGTGATCTCCAGATTGAGGATGTTGTCGTCCAGCCCCAGATGATTCTTTATTGGCGTGCCACGCTTGGCGTCCGGATCAAGCTCCAGCAGGCCGTCCGCAGTATCCGCCAGGCCCAGCTCGGCAGCCGAACACAGCATGCCGCCGGAATCCACACCGCGAAGCTTGGTGGCCTTGATTTCCATGCCACCAGCCAGGCGAGCACCCGGCAACGCCACCGGAACCATCATGTCTGCACGCGCATTGGCTGCGCCGCAGACGATGCTGGCCCGCATTCCGCCCCCGACATCGACATCGCACACACGCAGCCGATCCGCGTCAGGATGCGGCTCCAGCGAAATGATCTTGCCAACTACCACGCCGGTGGGGATCTCTCTCACCGCTGGTTCAATTTCGAGCTCAAGCCCGCCCATCACCAGGCGTTCTGCAATCTCTTCAATGCTCGCCTTCGGGTTGACCCACTCACGCAGCCATTGTTCTGAAAGTTTCATACGATGCTCAGGCGAATTGGCGCAGAAAGCGCAGGTCGTTGTTGAAGAATTGACGAAGATCATCCACGCCATAACGCAGCATGGTCAGACGCTCCACGCCCATGCCAAAGGCATATCCGGTGTAGCGCTCGGGGTCGATCCCAACCGCTTCAAATACCTTGGGGTGCACCATGCCGCAGCCCAGAAGCTCCAGCCAGCTGCCGGGGTGATCCGCGCCCTTGCTCGGGTCCTTCCAACGCATGTGGACATCCGCTCCGGGTTCCACAAACGGAAAATAGGAAGGCCGGAACAAAGCCTCGACGTCCTGTTCGAAAAAGCGTGACAGGAAAGTCTGAAGGTCATACTTCAGGTCGGTGAATTTGACGTCCTTGGCCACGTACAGGCCTTCCACCTGATGAAACATCGGGCTGTGTGTACGATCTGAATCCACGCGATAAACCCGGCCCGGACAAATAATACGAATGGGCGGCTCGCGGCCAGACTCGACGATGGCCTTCATCGTGCGGATCTGCACCGGGCTGGTATGCGTGCGCAGCACGTGCTTGCCACCGTCCACATAGAAGGTGTCCTGCATCGCGCGCGCCGGGTGCAGCTCCGGAATGTTGAGAGCCGCAAAGTTATGAAAATCGTCCTCAATTTCCGGCCCGTCCATGGTCTCAAACCCGAGGTCATTGAACAGGCTCTCGATGCGCTCGAGCGTGCGCGTCAGCGGATGAAGCCCGCCACTGCCCTGCCCGCGTCCCGGCAAAGTAACGTCAATGGCCTCAACCGCCAGACGTTCTGCCAATTCGGAGGCAGCCAGCTCTGAAGCGCGCTTGGTGATCGCATCCGCAACCGTCTGTTTGGTTCGATTGACTTGATCGCCGTAAGCCTTGCGCTGATCAGGCTCCATTTTACCGAGCTGCTTGAGCAGGCTCGTCACCTGCCCCTTCTTGCCCAGGTAATTGACGCGAATCTGTTCCAGCGCACGGCTTTCGGAGGCCGCCGCAATATCCTTCAGCGCAAGGCGCTGGATCTCTTCAAGTGAATCGCTCATCCATGTCCCCAAAAAAACAAAAGGGAAGCAGCGCGGCGCGCAGCTTCCCTTTTTTCGCTCCTGCGGTGTCAGGCGACGCCGCAGACAGACAGTGGCTTGACTTAAGCCAGGGCCGCCTTGGCCTGCGCAACCAGCGCAGCAAAAGCTGGCTTGTCATGAATTGCGATGTCCGAAAGCACCTTGCGATCCAGCTCCACGCCGGCCTTGCTCATGCCATTGATAAAGCGGCTGTAGGACAGACCCAGTTCATTGGTCGCCGCGTTGATGCGCTGAATCCACAGAGCGCGGAACTCGCGCTTCTTGACCCGGCGATCGCGGTAGGCGTACTGACCGGACTTGATGACCTGCTGCTTAGCCGCGCGATAAACGCGTGACTTAGCACCCTGATAGCCCTTGGCCTTGGCCAGAAGCTTCTTGTGACGTGCGTGGGCGGTTACGCCTCTTTTGACTCGTGCCATTTCCGGATCTCCTTATGCGTAGGGAAGCATTTGTTTGACTTCCTTCACATCCGACGCATGCACCTGCGTGGGACCGCGCAGCTGGCGGACGCGCTTGCCCGTCATCTTGGTCAGGATGTGTCGCTTGAAGGCCTGGCCTCGCTTGAAGCCGCCTTTGCCGGACTTGCTGAAGCGCTTTGCAGCACCTCGATTGGTTTTCATCTTGGGCATGTTTACTCCTTCTCTGTTAGGCAGAGATCTGATGTCTCCGGCTTCACAACCCTACCCAGGGCGTTGACCGGGCCTGCAACGAACCTGCTGCAGGGCTTGCTTGGTTACCGCTAAATCGTTTGCCGCCTGCTGCGACTAGCGCTTTCTTGCCGAAAGCACCATCACTGCCTGGCGACCTTCCATCTTCGGGTGCTGCTCAACCGCTGCCAGCTCGTCGAGATCACCCTTGACCCGCTCCATCACGCGCATGCCCAATTCCTGATGGGCCATCTCGCGTCCACGGTAGCGAATCGTCACCTTGACCTTGTCGCCCTCTTCCAGAAAGCGCGTCATGTTGCGCAGCTTGGTCTGGTAGTCGGCTTCTTCAGTCGTGGGCCGGAATTTGACTTCCTTGACCTCGATCTGCTTTTGCTTTTTCTTGGCAGCGTGCTGTGCCTTGTCCTTCTGGTACAGGTACTTGCCGTAATCCATGATCTTGCAGACCGGGGGATCCGCGTTGGGAGAAACCTCAACCAACTCCAGATCCAGATCTGCGGCCTTTGCGATGGCATCGCGCGTCATCATGACGCCAATCATTTCGCCTTCCGGGCCGATCACTCTTACTTTTGACGCAGTGATTTGATCATTGCGCCGGTCATCACGTTCTTGGGCGATGCTGGACTCTCCTGCATGTTCATGAACTGCGCCGCGTAGCGGGGCAGGCAAACAAAGTCCGCCGGGGCAGACTTCGGGCCGCGCATCATAGGCAAGCCGACCCCAAAGCTCAATAGGATCAACCCCATGAACAGTGCATATTCGCCGCGACGACGTCGGCAGCGATGGTAAACGCATGACAGAATTAATGACTCCACGCTCAATCAGCCCTGTGTGAATGACGACCTCGCTCGCCTCCCTCTGCATTCCGGTCGCCGCGGCGCTGCTCGAAATCTCGGGCTGTTTTGCCTTCTGGGCCTGGCTGCGTCTCGACAAGTCCGCTTGGTGGCTTGTCCCCGGCATTGTGTGCCTATGTGCATTCGCTGCGCTTCTGACCCGTATTGACGCCGACCTGGCCGGGCGAGCCTATGCCGGGTACGGCGGCATCTATATTGTCTGCTCCCTCCTCTGGATCTCGCTGTTCGAGGGCGCACGCCCCGATCGCTGGGACCTGATTGGCGCGGCAACGTGTGTGGCCGGCGCCGCCATCATCCTGTTGGGGCCACGCAGTGCAGCCTGATACTCGCAAGCAATCCGACATAAGTACGCGTGAACGTCTGCGCGCCATTTTCGGCGGCTCTGTAGGCAATCTGGTGGAGTGGTACGACTGGTACGCCTACGCCGCCTTCTCACTGTATTTCGCGGGCAGCTTCTTCGAGTCCGAAGATCTGACGGCGCAGCTGCTCAAGTCGGCGGCCATTTTTGCTGTGGGTTTCCTGATGCGCCCGCTGGGCGGGCTGCTGTTTGGCTGGTATGCCGATAGGCGCGGACGCAAGGCGGCGCTCACCCGCTCGGTTCTGCTGATGTGTTTCGGCTCGTTGATGATTGCCCTGACTCCGGGTCACGAGCAGATCGGCATCTGGGCACCTGCCCTGTTGGTCGCTGCGCGGATGATTCAGGGACTCAGTGTCGGCGGCGAGTACGGCACCAGCGCCACCTATTTATCGGAGGTCGCGAACCGTGAGCATCGTGGCTTTTTCGCCAGTTTCCAGTATGTGACCTTGATTTTGGGTCAGCTCAGCGCGCTGGCGGTGCTGCTGGTGCTCCAGTCGGTGCTGAGTGTGGAACAGCTGGAAACCTGGGGCTGGCGAATCCCTTTCGTGATCGGCGCAATGCTGGCGCTGGTCGCCCTGTACCTGCGGCGCAGCCTCGTTGAGACCGACGCTTACGCCCGCGGCGCGGCGAAGAAGGTCAATCCGGTTCGCGAACTGCTCCGCCATCCGCGCGCGCTGGCCACCGTCGTCGGCCTCACCATGGGCGGCACCCTGGCCTTCTACACCTACACCACCTACATGCAGAAGTTCCTGGTCAACACGTCAGGCTTCACCAAGGCGTCAGCAACCTCTGTGACAGCGGCGGCGCTGGTGGTATTTCTGCTGATGCAGCCCCTGATGGGGGCGTTGTCGGATCGCATCGGTCGCCGCCCCCTGCTGCTGGGTTTCGGCATCTTTGGTGCATTGGGCACCTTTCCCCTGATGACGATGCTGACAAATGTGCAAACCCCGCTCGCCGCATTTGGCCTAATGTGCCTGGCGCTGTTCGTTGTCAGCGGCTACACATCCATCAACGCGGTGGTCAAGGCCGAGCTGTTCCCGGCAGAAGTACGCGCTCTCGGGGTTGGCCTGCCCTATGCGCTGACAGTGTCGCTGTTCGGCGGCACTGCCGAGTACGTCGCCTTGTGGTTCAAGGCGCAGGGCATGGAAAGCGGCTTTTACTGGTACGTGGTGAGTTGCATCAGCATCTCCTTGCTCATCTATTGGAAGATGCCCGAGCCGAAAAGCCACTCAAAAATTGACCTCGACTAGGCACCCCGCAAGCTGCCGCGGGGTGCCAGCCAGTTTCAGCTTCCCTGCTTGAGCGAGGCAACCTCGGCCTTGAGCGCCGCGATCTCCACGTCCTTTGGATTGAGCATGAACTGCCCTTGCAGTTCGGTGCCCTTCATCTTGATGCGCTGGCCCATCACGATGCCGTAGACCTCATCCTTCTTGTCCCAGCAGCCCATGTACGGCAGGTCCTTGGGCGGCTCAGGGGTGGTCCAGGTCTTGACGAACTCGTCATAAGGCACGCCCTGGCTCACACGCTTCTTCCGCTCCGCATTCCTGAGTTCGGCGGTCGCCTCTTCATCGACAATCAGGCTCTGCTGGTCGTAGACGACCTTGTAGATGTCCAGCGCCGTCTCGTGCGAAATCAGATCTTCTTCAAGATCTTTCATGACCATGGCCGGATCGCGCTGCAGCACGTCGCCGTAACCACCGCCCGCGCCCTGGCACATCATGTACAGCTCGCCCGGCGCAGCCAATTCGAAGGTCATGCCCATGGTGTGCGTGGAGTAATCACCATCGCCAATGGTCTGGTTGTTCATCAGGTCCAGGATGTCGAACTTGATGTTCTCCGGATTCTTTTCCAGATGATCAAACACATTGGTGTTCTTGATTTTGCACAGCGGATAAGTCGGTGATGAATATCCACCAAACAAAGGCAACGCCGATGGGAACAGCGAACCCGAGCATCCGGTCATGAAGCCCCACAGGCCACTGTGACGGAAGGTGTGAATCTGCTCGTAACCCATACCACTGCGCTGCTTGCCGAAGCCCGCACGATCCTTGGTCAGCGAGAACGCGCCGAGACGCACGATGGGCAGATCTTCTTCCATCAATTCGATCTCACCCAGGTCGCAGTGGGCGGCGAACGGCGGCGACACCGAGTGCTCGCCATCGCGATGGCTGCGACCACCCTGCCCCATGCCGTTGATGTCGGCGCAGAAGTTACCCACGTTCTCACCGTGCTGGGTCAGGCCGCCGTAGATCAGCGTCGCTGGCTGGTCGTATTGCGGCGCAACCATGGCGGTGTAGCGATGCGGCAGGCTGTAGTTGAGCTTGGCCATCGGAATGCAGGCAATGGTCATGGTCTTGAACAGCGGAATCAGGCTCATGGCCTGCGGCGTTTCAAAAGAGCCGTTGAGCAGCGAGTTCTTGTCGAAAATAAAATCGAATGGCGTGAACAAGGCCATGGTGAATGGCAGGTCCGGCCAGATGTTCTGCATCCAGCCCGAGAACAACATGGTCTTGAACGATGCCAGATTGGTGTTGATGGACCGATTGAGAATCTCGGGCGAGGAGCCGCGCATATCCACCGTCAGTTTGTCGCCCTTGACGGTGATCTCCATGTTCATCTTGAGCATCGCGCTCTCGCGCAGGGTGGAATCGGCAAATGACACCGTTCGCACCACGCCGTCGGGAAGCTCCGTGATGCGTTTGCGCACCTCCGTCACCACGTCCTCGAGTTGCTTGCGCAACATGGTGATCAGCGCTTCTTCGCCGTGCTCTTCGAGCATGCTCATGATGCGCTCGCGCAGCCGGATCACGGAGTGCAGACGCACTTTCATGTCTTCGAGCTGCAGCTTGGGGTCGCGTACCGAATTCTGAAGGAAGGTCACCAGATCTCGCTTGAGCTGGAAATTCTCAGCACAGCGGAACGGCGGCATCTTCAGGCCTTCATCGAACTTGCTCTCGGCCGCCGCAGGCATGCCGCCTGGTTCGGTCGCGCCATTCTCACCTTCATGAATGGTGGCGGAAATCCAGCAGACCAGCTTTTCCTTCCAGAACACCGGCATCATCATGGACTGATCGGTGTTGTGAATGCCGCCGTAGCGCGCATCGTTGTGAATGAAGGCGTCACCCTCACGCACCCCCACCGTTGGCTCGTTGGTCCAGTACTTGTTGATGAACTTGATCGGATAGAAAACGGCGGCAGCAAAGCCGCCAACGCCGGTGGGCGCAATCATGGACAGATCACCGGAGGCCGTAAAAATAGCCGTGGTCATGTCGCCCCACTTCGCACCGGGTGCAGCGCCCATCTGCTCGATCATGGTGTGGCTTTCGTCCAGCGCCGCCACCACAAGTCCGCGTACTTCGTTGACCTTATGTGGGTCAACTTCGCCGGAGAGCAGCTTTTCCTCGATCTCCGTGCGCGGCTCGATTCGATGGTTCTCCATGATCGCCGGGTCTGGCCCGTAGAACATCTTGTTGTCATTCAGGAAACGATTCAGCAATTCCTGCTGTTCGGGTGTAATCGTCGGGTCATTCATCTGGGTTCTCCTGTGCCGCTTTCTGCAGCTATCTAAAGCGCGTTGATGTGGCGCTTCTCATGAACTCGAACTAAGGGCTCAGATCCGTGTAAACCACACGGCTGCCTGCGCCGCCGCCTGGTAACGCCAGCCGGGTTCGATCAGGTAAGTGGTGGCTCGCGTCACGACAATGGCAGGCCCATCGATCTGCGTTCCAGGCTCGAGGGCAGCATCGTCGTAGATCGCAGTTTTCAGGCTTTCGTCGTGTCCGACGAAATGACAGCTGCGCTCTCCCACCGGTGCCGGCGGCGCCAAGGTCTTGTCGCTGGGCTTGATGTCGCCGAAGGAAATACCCGGCAGTTCAACGTAGGAGCAGACTCGAATCGTGTTGATTCGAACGCCTGCTTCTGGCGTCTGACTGCCATCGCCAAAGCGCTCGCCATAGCGGGCAAAGAATTGCTCGATCAACTTGAGCACGTCCTCCGGCCCTTCAATACGGTTGAGATCCGTCACCACCGCGGTTTCAACGCGCTGGTTGCCGTAGCGCATGTCCAGTTCAAGCCGATAACCCAGCTGCTCGGGCGCAAAGCCCTGGCGCAGCAAATCCTCGCGTCCTCGTGCTTCGAGCTTCTCAACAATGCCGTTGAAATAATCGTAGTCCTGGAAAAAAACCTGGGCATTGGCATCAAACAGCGTTGTCCAGGTGCTCATCTCATGGATGTGTAGCTGGCTCATGTTGCCTGCACCGCAAGCCGAGAATACTGACGCGAACGGCGGCGCCAGAATCCGCTTGACACCGAGCGAACGTGCCACGCCGCAGGCATGCAGGGGACCATTGCCTCCATAAGCCAGAATCGTGAAATCTTCCGGCTCGTAGCCACGGGTCCTCAGCTCACGGGCAATACCGTTGGCCATGTTGGCGTCAACCGTCTGCTTGATCAGCTTGGCGCAGTCGGCGACCGACATATCCAGATCATCAGCCAGGTCTTCTTCGATGGCCTGCTTGGAACGCTTGGGATTGAGCTTGATGTGACCGCCGGCATAGTTGGCCGGGTCGAGATAACCCAGCATCAGATCGGCATCGGTCACCGTTGGTTTCATGGCGCCGCGGTCATAGCAGGCAGGGCCAGGATCAGAACCTGCACTCTCCGGACCCACTTGCACGGTCTGGAACATCCGGTCGTAAGAGCAGATGGAACCGCCGCCCGCGCCCAGGGTCACGAGATGCACCATCGGCACACTGACCATCCAGCGCTCGATGACCGGATTGAAGTCGTAGTGCTTGACGCCGCCTTCGACCACGATGCCGATATCAAAGCTCGTGCCGCCCATGTCGGTGGCCACGATGTTGCCCAGACTGGTCTGCGTGGCCAGATGCTCGCTCGCGGCGATTCCGGACACCGGACCCGAGTGCACGGTCTGCAGCGCGTCGGTGGAGTTGAGCTGTGCCATGCCGCCGGAGTTGTGATTGCACAGCATGGGTTTGTCGTAACCCGCATTGCGCAGATTCAGTTCAAGCGTGCCGAGCCCGTGATACATCACCTGGTGCAGGAAGCCGTCGATGATGGTCGACATGGCACGCACATACTCGCCCTTGCGTCCCGCCACCTGATGAGAGAGCAGCATCGGAATAGCGCCGAGCATGTGACCGGGATATTCCTCAAGGAAAATCTCGCGAATACGCTGCTCGTGAACCGGGTTGACCACGGAATTGGCCAGCACGACGACGATGGCTTCAGCGCCCTTGTCGACCAGGCCACGCAGCTTGTCGCGCAGATCCTCTTCGTCCAGATGCATGACCACCGCGCCGGTGTAGTCCACACGCTCGCGCACTTCCAGAATCATCGGAATCGGGACAATGGGATCCGGACGCTGGGCGTTGGGCACATCCATCTTTTCCTTGTGCGACAAGCCCGTTGCGTAGCCCTTGGCTCGCGTCAGAGGCACTGAGGACTTGAATCCCGCCGTCGTCAGCAGACCCAGGCGCGGGCCCTTGCGCTCGATCAGAGCGTTGGTACCCAGCGTTGTCGCATAACGAACCGAATCCACCTGTGTGAGCAGGTCGCGCTCGGACACCTTGAGTTGCTGGCAGGCATTCTTCAGCGCCTCGTTGAATCCCAGCGCGAGGTTCTGATGCGTCGTCAGCGCCTTAGACTCAATGTGCTGGCCGTCCCAAGCAACAAAGCAATCGGTAAAGGTGCCACCGATATCAACGGATACACGTTTCATCGATGTCCTCCGGTTACGCCTTCTTCGCCGTACTGGGCGACTCGCTGCCCCCCATGCGCCACCGGGCGAACAGGGTCCTTTCCGATCGGCGCTTCCCGTACCTCCTTGCGGTCCTTCCATTGCGCCTTGAGCGCATCGATGTCGAGTTCAATATCGCGCACCGGCGGATGACCCGGCGGCAGGTATTCGGTCTCGATCATGGTGCCGCATTTCGGGCAGTAGTATTCGAGGATGCGGCACCACTGCGGGTTGGGCGAATACGTGAACTCGTACTTTTCCGGATCGAGCAGGGGCTTGTGAATTTCGCGGGGATCCCGGTTATGAACCAGCAGGCCACGCTTGTAGTTTTCGCGCGCCGGCATGATCTGCGCCGAGCACGCCCGGCATTCCCACTGTTCAGAATCCAGGTCGATGCGAAGATTTTCAGTAATCAGAACTTTCATGATTTTCTTCCTCCAATTCGGGGCTAGCCGCGGCTCAACAGAACGTCGGAGCTCTCGTTGAATTCAAAGCGCCATTCCGGATCAATGCGGCAAGTAAAAAAGGCCTCTTCGAGCACGGCGGGGCCGGTAGCCTGCGCACCGGCCGACTGCTCCTCTGCCCGGTAGAGGGGCAAATCCTGAGAGGTCCCGCGAATATTCACCGTGCGCTTCGCGCCTGACTTGGCTGCTGTCTGGGCACTGCCAAAGGCACCGCTCAGCTGCGGCTGGGCAATTGTCTTGCTCGCCTTGAGCACAATGGTGAACCGCTCAGATTCCTTAGGCGCCGGAAGCGTCTTGGGCAGCGGCATCAGCTCGTCACGCTGCGGACCGGTGATCTGCAGATAAGTCTCGAGGCTGCAGTCGTCCAGGCCAAAGCCCTCTGCGTACATACCGCGCTGGGCACGTTTGCGCAGGGTTTCGATGCAGGCGTCAAGCTTGCTGACGTCGCTCAGCGGCGCAGCGTACTCATGGGCAATATCGGAAAAGCCAAGTCCAAAGGCAGAGAACACAGCCGCCAGGCCCGGAATCAGAACCTTGCTGATGCCAGCTTCCTCTGCTACCCGACACACCACAAAAGGACCCGCCCCACCAAATGCAGCAAGAGTGGTGTCCGGCGTGACCTTGGTAAAGCTCTTGATGCTGTCGGCCACCTTCTTCACCCAGGCATCCTGCATCTGCTCGGCGGCCGCCTCGGCGCTAATGCCCAGAGGCTTGGCAACATTTTCTTCGATGGCACTGCGTGCACGATCGACATCGATCTGCAGCTCACCGCCGAAGTAGGACGCAGGGTCCAACAGTCCGGTCAGCAGGAAAGCATCGGTAATCGTGGCCTGTGTTCCACCCAGACCAAAGCAGGCTGGTCCGGGCGCACTACCAACACTCTCCGGGCCCACTGAGATGCCTTTGCTGCCATCGGCCTTGATGATGGAGCTGCCGCCCACACCCACACTGATCAGATTGCACAGCGGGAATGAGACCGGCACACCTTCCACCTGACCACGCGCGTCTTCACGCACATCGCCATTGGAGACTTCGCCAATGTCCGTGGTGGTGCCACCAATATCAACCGACACCAGATGCTTCATTCCGTAGTGAGCGGCAAGTGCGCGCGTACCTTCCATACCGCCGCGCGGGCCCGAGCTGTAAGTCTTGAGCGCGATGGTCTTGGCCACACGCGCCGAATGACCGTCATTGCGGAAAATCAACAGCGGATACTGCGCCTTGTTGGTTCGCAGCTTGTGTTCGGCGTTGTAGAGGAATCGCTCCATGGCCGGATGCAGAAAGGCATTGAAGACCGCGGTCCAGGTCCGGCGCACGTCATCGTCGTCCTCCACCACCTCATGCGAATACAAAATGGGCACAGCGCCGAGAAGATGCTGCGGGAACTTGCGCAGGAAGATCTTCTTGATTCGCACCTCATGCACCAGGCGATCACTGCCGCCATGGGCAATGATCACGCGGTTGGCACCGGCGGAAGCCAGCGCGTTGACGGCCTTGACCGCGGCAGCCTCCAGCGCCTCTTCTTCCAGATTCAGATCAAGGCTGGCAACGCGCTCGCCAATGATGGAACCAAACAGCTCACCCTGCTCTGCCCCGGTCTGCATCTGCGCGGCGTTCAAGGTTCCGGTCAGGATCAGGCCCAGCCGAGGTCCCTTGCGTTCAACCAAGGCGTTGGTGCCCTGAGTGGTCGAATAGCGGATGTGATCCGTACTGGACAGCAGCGAGACAATGTCTTCCTGTCCGTAGATTTCCTTCGAAACCTTGACCAGGCCGTCAAAAAAGCACTTGGACAGATCAAAGGGTGTGGTCAGGGTCTTGGTGCGGAAAACTTTTCCGTTGTCACTGACACAGATGTCGGTCAGCGTGCCGCCATTGTCAATATTGATGAGTTTCCCCATCGGCTTTCTCCTCTCGTGGGTCTGCGCCAAAGAATCGGCCTCGTGTGACGGTAAATTAGCGGCCCATGCCCACCCTCACCCCACCCCAAAAGATGGGATTGGCCTATTGGCGCCATAAAAGGTTTTCCCGCCCCATACCGCCATGCAGGCTTTCAACTCACTGCAGGGGCGCGCCCCTATTGCATCTGGGACCGCTCGGGAGGGGCACTGACTTGCCGCTACCCATCGAACGGCGGGGTCACTATCTTGCTGGCTCAGGTTAAAAGTGGGCGGGTACGGCAAGTTCAGAAATATCGCCGGATAGTAGACACTGTGCCCGCAGCGGCATTAGCAAAATCAAATCTTTCATAAAGCAAACAGGGGGAAGAAACATGCAACAACAACAAAGGCGGATGATCGCCCACGGTGCCATCGTCATTTTCATCGGTTTGGCCTGCGGATTCGGACTGGTCATGAGTCTGATTGGCGGCTTCGAGATTCTGCCTACCGTCATCATTAATTTTGAAATGTTTGGAGAAACCAGCGCCTGGGCACGCGCCCATGTCGGTGGAATCCTAAACGGTCTGTTCGTGATTTCCGTGGCACTGCTGACCCACGCAATGGCATTGCCTCAGAAGCTTGCATCCCAGCTCTACTGGATGCTGGTGGGTACGGGATATGCCAATACCGCGTTCTACTGGGGCGCCCTTTTTGCACCCAGCCGCGCGCTCACTTTTGGTGACAACCGCTTGGGCGAAACCAACATCGCCGGCATTTTGGGGTTCGCCCCCGCACTGGTATTTGCCGTCGTCGCGATGATCGCAATGGTCATCATTGCGCGTCAGGGCTTCTCAGGCTCCAGCCGCTAGTCTGCAGGGCACCGGCCCGATAGTTAAACCATACTTGGTAAAGGTTGATTCAAATGACGCAAACAAAACTGGAAACCGATTATCTGATTATCGGCGCCGGTGCCATGAGCATGGCGTTCGCAGACACAATTTTTGATGAACAATCCGATGCCACGATGATCATCGTTGAGCGTCGTGCCAAGCCTGGCGGGCATTGGGTAGACGCCTATCCCTATGTCGCGCTTCATCAGCCAGCCGCATTCTACGGCGTGAACTCAGCACCATTGGGCCAGGGAGGTGAAGACCTGGCTTCCGGCGCGGAAATTCTTGCCTACTACCATCAGCGCATGAAGCGCATGGTTGCCAGTGGTCGCGTACGTTTCATGAACATGTGCAACTACCTCGGAGATGGGAAGTTCGCACCCATCGCGGCGCCTGATCACATCACGCAAGTCACGGCCAGACGCCGAATCGTAGACGGTAGCTTCATGAACGTGGACGTGCCGGCAGCGGTACCGCCCAAGTTTGAGGTTGACCCATCACTGACCTTGGTTCCGCCCAACGCGCTTCCGCGCTTGAGCAGGCCCTGGAAACGCTACGTGATCTGCGGTGCGGGCAAGACCGGCACCGACGCCATCGTATTCCTGCTCGATGCAGGCGTGCCGCCAGAACAGATTCATTGGATTGCACCCAATGATTCCTGGCTGTGGGCACGAGACAAAGTGCAGGCAGGAACAGCTCTGGTTGAGTTTGAGAAGCACCTCGAAAGCATCATCGCGGCAAAGACAGTGGACGATATTTTCCACCAGCTGGAACGACAGGGCAGCGTGTACCGCATTGACGAAAACGTAGCGCCAACCAAGTGGCGTTGCGCCACCATTTCACGACGTGAAGTCAGCGAACTACAGCGCATCAAGAATGTGGTGCGTATGGGCCGCATCAAACGGATTGCGGCTGATCAGATCGAACTCGATGGCGGCAGCATCCCTACTGACGCCGAGACATTGCATGTGGACTGTACCGCCAATGGCTTGCAACGCAGAGCGCGTCAGCCGATCTTCGAAAGCGGCAAGATCACACTGCAATCCCTGTTCATGTGCCAGCAGGTCTTCAGCGCCGCCATCATTGCGCGCATGGAAATCCTGAAACTGGATGACGCGACCCGCAATGGCATCTGCGAAGTCGTTCCGCATCCGGAGCACAACAAAGATCACCCGACCTGCGTTGTTGCGAGCTTTCGCAACCTGTTCAAGGCCAACAAACACATGCTCGTCTGGCTACGCAAAAGTCGCCTGAACTTGCTGCATGAGGAAACCCTGTTTGATTACCTGACAGGCGCCCTGCGGCTGAAACGAAAAATGCCCCAGGCAGAAGCAGCCCTTGTTCGCTTGCAGTCAGTCCGCTGAACCTTACGGTCGATCCTGCGCGAGAGCGGCGGTAACCAGATGACCGCCGTCGGGCTTCCAAATTTGGTCCCGTCGCTGCTATCAGATCGAGCCTGATCGGTCCGGTTCGTGCCGGGAGCGGTAGCCCACGTCCGCCCGCTGTCGGCCAGATCATCGGGCGAATCGCCAGCATGCCCTGAGCCTCGACGATCCGATCGAATCGGAACACCCTGTCGATGACGCGCGAGAGCCCGCTGCTGGCCAAACCTTACGGCGCGGAGCATTGACGGGCCTCCACTCGTCTGCCAAGAGTTGTGTCGCTTCATCATTCGCAATTTAGCGGCGAAATCAATGCCATGAAGGGGTGTCACCTCCTGCCTGCGATTTCCGCAGAGGCAGGCCGCCCCTCTCACAAGCCGACACGCATTCTGTCGGTAAAATGCAGCATGATCCCGTTGTCCTACCCTCACGATTTCTATGGCGCGCAACCGCCCTGCGTGCGTGCTGCCATTGACGCTGCCAGCACGTTCAAGGATCTGCGCAAGGGCGGCAGGGTGATGCAGCAGGGGGAAACCAGCCATCAGCTGCACCAAGTGATGTCCGGCGAAGTGAAGGTGTCTTCCGTCAGCCATGATGGACGCGAAACCGTCGTCGCATTGATTCGGGCAGGTGGCTGGGTGTCACTTTCGGAGATCTTCTCCGGCCTTCCAGGGAACGCCGATGTCACCGCGATAACGCCTGTTCGCCTGCGTTCAGTTTCCCGCTCGGCGCTTCTGGAACTGATGCGCGAACATCCGACGATCGCCGAAGAACTCTTGCGAGTACTGAGTCAGCGGTTCAGCATCCTCTATCACACCAGCGTCGACCGCAGTGTGCTGAGCTTGAAGGAACGTGTGATCAAAGTTCTCTACATCCAAGCTTATTCACGTGGCGCCCCCACGGGCGAGGTCACGATCTCGCTGCCGCAAGAGGAGTTGGCAAAGTTGCTCGATGCCGGGCGCCAAGCCCTCAACCGGGTGCTTCAGGAGTTGCAGCGCGAGGGGCTGATCGAATCCGGTTACGGAGCCGTCCGTCTACTTGGCCTGGAAGCGGTGCAGAAGAAATACGGCTACCTCGTCGACGTTGGCCAACCGGTGGCGGTGTACCGCGATTAAGGGATTGTCGTTTTGACGACAGATTTTTCTGACCAAAGCCCCCTAAGCTACGGCACATAGCCCTGCGGTCCGGAGATCTAGCGTGATCAAGCCTGAAGACATTGAGTATCACGTCCCCGCGGGCATCGGCTACCAATATGCGGCGACGATCGACTTGGTCGCCTGCATCCCCCAGCAGCGCATTCTCGCCACGTTCTACACCCTCACCCGCAAGGGGCTGGGCGGGTGACCGGTAGATGTGACCACCTTTGTCTGCTTGCCGACACGCGCTCGGAATTGCAGCATCAGAGTTCGCAGCAACAGCAGCTTCCTGCGCCGGGGCGCTCTGGCCGTGCTACACCGGGCGGATGCTGCAGATGGCGATGACGCGCAGGATCACATCGCAAGGGCGCCTCCGCGACGGACTCACCATGGAAAGCGATCTACGAAACAAAGCGGCACACCTGCGCGCTCGCCGTTGGGACATCCCCGCAGCGTGCATTGGAATCTGAGCAAGGGAGCAACGAACATGAAAGTCCTTATCATCTATGCACACTCACAGCCCACCTCCTTCAACGGCGCGCTGCTGCGCACCGCGGTGGACACGCTTGAGGCGCAGGGTCATGAGGTTCGCGTTTCGGATCTTTACGCGATGAACTTTAATCCCGTGGCCTCGGCCGCGGATTTCAAGGTGCGCCGATTCGAAGGACACTTACAGTACGACCGCGAGCAGAAGCACGCGGTGGAGCATCGCAGCTTCAGCGATGACATTCAGGCCGAGATCGACAAGGTGATGTGGTGTGACCTGCTGATCCTTCAGTTCCCGCTGTGGTGGTACTCCGCGCCGGCAATCCTCAAGGGCTGGTTTGATCGGGTTTTTGCCAACGGCCTGATGTACGGACATTTCGGGCGCTTCGACAAAGGCGGCATGCGTGACAAGCGCGCGATGGTATCCACCACTACCGGCTGCTTTCCCGGCATGGTTGATGAAGGCGGCATCATGGGTCACCTCGACGCCATGCTGTGGCACCTGCAGTACGGGACGCTCGCCTATGTGGGTTTCGACGTGCTCGAACCGTTTGTGACCTGGTCGGTTCGCTACGAAGATGACGCCGCACGCGGGCTCTATCTTCAGGGTCTGGCGGAACGACTGCGTCGGCTCGAGGAGGTCCCGCTCAAGCCGCGACACCCCGTCGAGGATTTCGGCAAGGACTGGAAACTCAAACCAGGCGTCAGCCCACGTACCATCGGACACCAGCCGCTGCCCTCGCGCATCGGCTGAGCAATTAGAAAAACGGGAGGAGTAACCTTGGCCATTGGAACGCAGTACATCGGCGTGGAACAACGACCGCTCGACGCGATCATGCCCGCTCTGCCACAGGACCTCGTCACCGCCGTCACCGGCGGACTCGTGGCCTTGCTCTACTTGTTTGCGCTGTGGCAGGCGTTTTCGTCGAAGCACAACGACCGCTGGCTGATCATGCTCGTCGCCGCGTCCATCACCATCCTGATGGAGCCCTTCGCCTGCTTCATGGTCAAAGCACATCACCCCGCGATTGACGCCTACGTGCTCCTGAGCGGGCTCGACGTGACGGTGCCGTGGCAGCTGCTGTTCTTCTACATTCTCTACTTCGCACCGACAGGTGCATATTTGATGTGGCGCGCGTCCAAAGGCGTGTCCGCCGCGGGCTACTGGATGGATTTCGTCGGCATCGTTCTGCTGCTGTGGGGCGCCGAGGCTTTCTGCATCTGGCTCGGCGTCTGGTTCTTCTTCGACTACAACCCGTTCGTCGTCGCCGGCCTGCCGATCTGGGTGTCACTGACGAACATCTCAGCCGTCTATGCTTGGTCCGTTGCAACGTCTTACTGCCTGGATCACTTGAAGGGCGCTGCACGATGGATCGCCGTCCTCGCCGCGCCCTTCGCCGCCATCGCGGTGTACGGCCCGGTCAGCCTTCCCGGCGCCGTTGCCTTGTACCGCGACGGCGCCGGATTCGACGTGACAGGACCGGCTTGCTTGATCAGCGTGCTCGTCGGTTTGGGCTTCATCGCCGGTGCGCGTCACCTCTTGTTGTTGAGCGCCGGTCGCCTACGCCGGGCCTGACAGCTCTCAAAGGAAAAAGTCATGAACAACACCTGCACTGCGTTGAGCATCGAAAACGGCATCGCGCGCCTTCGACTCACCGATCCCGAGACAGGCAATCCGATCCATCGACGCTTCTGCGACGAACTCTGCGATCGCGCCATCGAGATGTCCTGTCACTCCGATGTGCGGGCGGTGCTCGTAACCGCGGAAGGCAGGAACTTCGGTTTCGGCGGCGACATCGCGCACTTCGTGGCGCAGGGTGACGCGCTGCCTGCCGAGATCAAGCGCATGACCGCCACTATCCACAGCGCCATTGCCCGCCTCCAGCGCATGGATGCGCCGATGGTCGTCGCGGTGCAGGGCATCTGTGCAGGCGGCTCTGCAGCGTTCGCCGCCGGATGCGACGTGGTGGTCAGCGCAGACACGGCCCGCTGGGTCGCGGCCTACACCGGCATCGGCTACAGCACAGACGCCAGCGCGACGGTCATGTTTTCGCGGCGCATGGGCCTGGCACGGGCAAGCAACTTCCTCTTGCGCAACCAGACGCTCGACGCGAACGCGGCGCTTGCCGCTGGTCTGGTCGACGAGGTGGTCCCCGCGGACGAGCTCCTTGCGCACGCCGAGGCGATCGCCGCGAAATTCGCGGTCGGACCAACCAAAGCTTATGGCGAGGTCCGGCGCCTGCTGTTGACGGCGCAGAATCAGCCGCTCGAAGCCCAGCTCGAACTAGAAGCGCAAGCACTTGCACGCGTAGCGGCGACTGACGACGCACGCGAGGGACTGCGGTCCTTCAGCGAAAAGCGCAAACCGTCTTTCACGGGCCGCTGAGCACACCCTCCCCGCGGCCCTGCTACCTAGCCAACAGAAGCGCTCAGACTTCCCACGATTCGGTCTGGGCAAATTCGCGCGATAATTTTCCGGCGACCCCGATCACATCCGGCTCCACGTGGACAGCTGCGTGGAGCACGAGATCACGGCAGAAGACTGCCTGCGGGAGCTGCCGAGGACAGAACAGCGCAGCGACTTCCACAGCATCATGACCTGGTCGGTTCACGGCCGGTCTTGCGTCATTACGGCCATATCGTGCTCACATTTGCTATCGGCGTAGCGGCCATCCACTTTGCGCCGCTCAGACGCAGAAGCTTGCGTCGCTCTTGCATTTAGTCGCAGAACTGAATGCGTACTCGCACCGTCGATTTGACGCCCTCAACGCGGTTGACCCAGAAACCGTATCGCGAAGTGCTCAGGCGAAGTTTCGGGCTGTTCTCAGAATGTCTACAGCGTCATGGCTGACAGGTCGGCCCCGGAACGGCTGTTGCGAGTCTCGCCAAGCAGACTACGCGCTACCACCTCAGCAACCCGGATGCCGTCAATGCCGGCAGACATGATGCCTCCGGCATAGCCCGCGCCTTCGCCGGCGGGATACAGGCCAGCCACATTGCTGCTCAGGCAATGATGATCGCGGACGACACGCAGCGGCGATGACGTGCGGGTCTCAACCCCGGTGAGAACGGCGTCGGGCATTGCGAAGCCGTTGATCTGTTTGTCGAAGGCCGGCAGGGCTTCGCGAATGGCTTGGATGGCGTAATCCGGAAGCGCAGCAGACAGATCGCAGAAGTTTACGCCCGGTGTATAGCTCGGCTGGACACGACCGATCTCGACGGAAGGCTTTCCTGCAATGAAATCACCGACCAACTGTGCTGGTGCGTTGTAGTTCTCGCCACCCAGAATAAAGGCGCGCGACTCCAGCTCTTCTTGCAGGGCGATACCCGCCAATGGACCGGCTGCCGCACCCCCAGGGAAATCGTCAGGCGAAATGCCGACCACGATCCCCGCGTTGGCGTTGCGTTCGTTGCGGGAATACTGGCTCATGCCGTTGGTGACCACGCGCCGCGGATCGGAGGTCGCAGCGACAACCGTGCCGCCTGGGCACATGCAGAAACTGTAGACCGAGCGACCGTTGCCGGCGTGATGGACGAGTTTGTAGTCGGCAGCACCGACGAGCGGATGCCCTGCAAATTTTCCCAGTCGCGCTTTATCAATCAGTGATTGCGGATGCTCGATGCGAAAGCCGATTGAAAATGGTTTGGCCTCCATGTGAACGCCGCGCGCATGGAGCATGCGAAATGTTTCGCGTGCGCTGTGTCCAGGCGCGAAGATGACATGGTCGGCGAACAAGATTTCGCCCGAGCCGAGGACCACCCCGCGCATGCGCCCGTCTTCGATCAGAACATCAACGACCTTGCTCTGAAACCGAACTTCGCCGCCGAGTGATTCGAGTTCCTGTCGCATGCGGGTGACGACCCCTGTGAGTCGGAAGGTTCCGATATGCGGTTTACTGACATACAGAATCTCGGGGGGTGCGCCGGCTTTGACGAATTCCTGGAGTACCTTTCTGCTGCGATGCTCAGGATCCTTGACCTGGCTGTAGAGTTTGCCATCGCTGAAAAGACCGGCGCCGCCTTCGCCGAACTGGACGTTGGATTCAGGGTCGAGCGTTTTCTTCCGCCAGAGGTTCCAGGTGTCTTGCGTGCGCTGACGCACCGGCTTGCCTCGCTCCAGAACAATCGGCCGAAACCCCAGTTGAGCCAGCGTCAGCGCAGCGAACAATCCGCAGGGTCCGAATCCAATCACCAGCGGACGATTGTCGAAACCTTCAGGCGCCGCGGCGGCGGGGTGGTACGCAATGTCAGGTGTCGGTCCGATCTTGCGGTCTGTTTTGAATCGGTCCAGCACGCGTGCCTCGTCGCGCACCTGGCAGTCCACGGTATAGACGAAGCACAGCTCGGCATTCTTCTTGCGCGCGTCGTAACTGCGTCTGAACACCGCGAACTCGATGAGAGCACCTTCGGGCAATTTCAGCCGGGTCTGAATAGCCCGGCCAAGGGCATCCGGTGGGTGCCCAACCGGCAGCGAGAGTTCCGTGATTCGCAACATGATGGGGCGGGGTCGGTTCAAACGCCCTAGCGGCGCCGCGCATCATCCACCGAGGAGGCCGGCCAAATCAATGCCTTTATTAGGGCCTTTCTCTTGCGGAACTGAGGCCTTGAAGTTCTCTTTATCAGCGAACATGTTCTTGATCGACGCTGCTGTCATCTGGTTTCACCGAGCGATCTCGGCGAAGCAAGAACCCTCGCCGCGCCCAAGGCGTTCGGCCTTCGGGTGCGAAGGAATCTCTACTCACCCCGTAAATCATCTGAATGCCGGAACAGGGGCTTCGGGATTACTTGCAGTGGGTCGATTCGCCAAGACAGTATTCTGGAACAGCAGCCGTCCCGTTTTCCCAGCAATGAACCCTTCCCGGAAAAATCGGGAGACCGAACCGACCGTCCGCATATGGCACATAACGGAACCCGCCATAAGCGTTGATTTGCCCACCCGTCACGCCGGGTAAATGTCCCCTCCTCGCCCTGTCGGTTTTTTATGGGTTCCTCGGAATGACGCTCGGCGTGTGAGGGGCTTTGAGCGACTGGCAACGCATTCAGCCAGTTGACAGCCCTGCGCCGGATGGATGGAGTAGGGTCATGAAAACAATCTCGACCGCTGTGATTGATTCTTCGTCCGTGCCCTGGCGGGAGGACATGATGGCTCGGGGCTTTTCGCTCACGGCCGACGAACCCGTGGAGGACGGCGGCCAGGGTGCAGGCCCTGCTCCTTACGATTTCCTGCTGATGAGTCTTGGTGCCTGTACCGCCATGACGCTAAGGATGTACGCGGCCAGAAAGGAATGGGCGCTGGAGAATCTGCGCATAGAACTGGAACTGGCGAAGAACCCCGAGGGCGATGTGAGAATCAGCCGCCTCGTGTCGTCCTCAACAGCATTAAACAAGGAGCAGATCGACCGTTTGCTGGAGATTGCAGACAAGACCCCAGTTACCAAGACGCTTCTGAAAGCTGCTGAGATCCTGACGGAGTATCGCGAAGCGAGTTAGGCAAGCTCTGAAAAGCGACTGCGCTCGATGAGCGGCAAGAGAGCATCTGCCCTTCGCTCACGGGCAACGACGTTGGCATCGTCGAAGTACTTCGATCCGACCCAATTCGCATTCCTGCATTCACTCCGTGCGGTCAGTCACACTTCAAGACCCTGACGTCTGTTGGGTTCGGGTTACATTGTTGCTGCGTTCGACATCGGGGAAACGGATGACATTGCCGAAAATACTCAGGGACGGTGCGGCGGCATGTGTTCTGAGCATCGCATTTTCGACGTCCGCACTGGCCAAGTGGCCCACTACGGAATTCGTCTTCGAGAACAGGGTACCCGGCTCCCTGCATCCGTACTCCGGCTACAGCGAGCAGCAGGAACCGGCTGTGCGCAAGTTCGAGCTCTACCTTTCCAAGGTGGCGACCTACTACGAGTCCATGGGGTTCAAGGCACCACCGCTGCCCATGACGACAGGGAGCAAGGCCTACCGGGTCTATCTCTACGATTACGCCGATGGCGACAAGATCGCCAGAGCAGGCCTTCGTCCGGACAATTCGACGAAACTCGAGGCGGATTTATCCCGCGCAATCGTCAACGGAAAGCCCGTTCGAAAAATGTTCGATAACTTGGCCCACGAGCTGTTTCACAACGTCCAGCACGCTTACATCGGCTACGACAAAGTCGACGATCGCGAGTGGATACTCGAGGGCCAAGCGCAGGCCATGGGAATGCATGCCGCCCATAAATTCGAAGGTGTCGACGTGCACAGGATCAATAACGACGGCTACCGCCTCGGTGGTAGGCCCTACTATCAGGCGCTGTGGAACGTCGACACTCGACAATCTCATGCGGAAGATTACCGAACGTCTTCATTCTGGCGTTACGTCGCCGAACATTACGCAGCGTCCAGGAAAAATGGTCGCGCTGGCTTGAAGCCAATCAATCCGGACTACAGTTACCTCGCCACGGTCCTGAATGAGCCGCTGACGAACAAGGCATCCGGCCCCACGGACTTGCAATGGCTGGACCGCGGGCTCAAGAAGGCGACCGGGCTGAGCTTGCAACGCTTATTCGCAGGCTTTGTCTCCACCTTTGCAGGCTACGTGCCCGACCGCCTGACCAAGAAGCCCAGCGGTTCGGCACAGGAAGCCCAGGACGGCTGGCTGAAATATGTGTTTGGCAGCTGCACGGAGATTGCGCTCTCGAACCGCTCCCCATCGGGAGAGACGCTGCTGCCTTTGCGGAAGAACGGCGCGCGCTGCTTCAAGGTGAATGTCGCAGGGACCGGCCGGGCCGACCTGTCGCTGCAGACACGGGCTGAAACGGTCGCAGCGCTGCAGGCGGTGCAGATCGGAACGGCAGGAGGCCAGCGCATTGGCAGCGCCCAGATCATCCCCTCGCCGGCTGGCGGCGGCTATCTTGGGCACTGGCGTTTCCGAATCGACACGGGGATACCGATCGTCTTCATCGCCAGCAACGTGGCATCGGATCCGGCAACCACCCTGAATACGGACCTGAACCTAAACGCGACGTACAGCCGATGGGTCAGCGACATGAGCCCGCCGAAGGCACAGGCCAAAGCCGATGCGAGCAAGAAAGCGGCCTCCGCCAGTCCCGCGAAAGCAAAAGACGCAACACGTGAATCGGGCAAAAGCGAAGTGGCAACGGGACTGGAAGCCCTGAGCAACCAAACTGCACTCGGCTCGCATGCCACCTTCGAAAGGAAGCGAGCCCGCTGCGTTAAACCCTTTGGCACCTCGAGCTGCGGTCCCATTACATCCATCCAGTTATCGCTGACCCCGGGCGCTATGGGCGATTTAACCCAGACCACTGGCACCGGCGGCGGTCTGGCCCAGTTCATGGCGCAGATGACGGCGATTGCGGACCACGGCGCGCAACGCACCGATTCGGAGTGGAAAACCGCAATGGAGCATGTCCGGGACACCGAGGGCTCCACGGTGACGCTCACAATTCCCCTGATCGACTATGGGTTCAGCGGCGTCTTCAGCAATGCGGAGATTGTGGTCAATGGCGGCGCTGGGCGTGGCAATTACCAGGCACGCGGACCCGAAGACTCGATTCCCGGACGCGGACGCGAATATCTCCAGTCGGGCCGCGTCAACATCCTGGAATTCACACCCTATGTCATGCGCGGCCGATTCGAAGCCAGCCTGACCGATGTCAGTGCGGTGGATTTCAGCCACGCGGGGGACGACATGCCGCTCCCGGTTCATCGACAAATCAGCGGTGAGTTTGTCGTTGCCGCGCCATGGGAAGGCGACCGCGACGCTGCAAACTACGTGCAGGCGTCCACCGAATCGGCCATGCAAGACCTCCCTCAGGCCTTTCCCGCCATAGGCAACCGCGACCTATCGGCGATCACATCTCCTGGCGCGCAGGACGGCTCATCTGGCAGCGGCGGGCACCTGCCAGCCAGCCCGGTCGGATCCTTCCCCAATTGCGCCTGTGACTGCCAGCCGATTGCGTCTCTGTCGCCGGAGTGCAAGCCGATCTGCAAGGTGAAACTGCGCGCGTGCTGGGCAGAAGACAGTCGCCTGAAGAAGCTCGCACAACAAAGAAGCGGGCCCGCCGAACCGGCCGCTGCACCGGCCCACCAATCTCGCGCCGAGTACATCGCGGGATTGCGCCAGCAAGGCATGGACGAGGCCCAGATTGATCGCATCATGCCCGGGATCGACGCGTTCTGGGCGGAGAAAGGCGGCTGGCCAAAATGAGCGCCGGTCGGTCGCGCCCCTGGATCGGAGGTATCAGATGCGCAATACGAACCCACGTTAAGGGACCTTAGGCAATGAAAATCGGGCTTCCCTTGCTCTTGTTGATACTGGCGTCGATCACAGCCGATGCGGCAGAGCTTTCAAACAAATCTCTGTCAGGCACATGGAAGTTCACGCACATGATCCTGGATGGAGAGCGCACCGTACTCGTCAACAGGGACATGAAGTTCCTGCCGTCCGGGGAAATCGTCAATTACGACCGCAAGGGCGAGGAGAATGGTCGCGCGAACTACGTGATCGATGGAGACTTCATCCGCTACTCCGACAAACGGGGTGCACAACCCTGGAAAGTCATCAAATTTGACTCGGATACCCTGATCGTCGATCACAAGGGTGCCGAAATGTTCTTCACCAAGCCCTAGCCGTGTCGACATATCCCGAGAGCGTGTGAACGGCTCCATCTGAATGCGCTTCTTAAAACTTCGTCCGAGGCTGAGAACACTAGCGCCTTATCAATCAGTTTTGCATTGCACGAGGACCGACAATGAAACGCCCCTGTTTGAAAACTCTGGCTTCCCTTTGCGTCGCCTTGGCCGCGCTCACCATCGCTCCAATGTCCGCAGCGAAGGACAACAAATGGCTTGTGGAGGTTGAGGGTCAGCCCTCATTGAGTGGAAGGCTGGTGATGCCATCCAAGATTGGCCCCGTGACAAACTTCAATCTCGTCGGCGCCAACGCGTTGGTCACTTTCGGCATCAAGGGGGAATCCCCTGCCGAACCGTATTCAGCTCAAGTGCTCTACCTCGACAGCAAACTCGCCTGCCACCGCGGGGTTGGAGATGCACAGGTCAACGAGGTCCAGCTGTCTCATGAAGCGGAGAAAATAGTCATTTCTGGTGAGATTGGCTGTCTCCAAGGAGATAGGGAGAAGAGCATGCATCGCATTTCAGGCTGGTTCCTCAACTGACCTGAGTCTGCACGAATGTGCAGAATTTCACGGCGCTCCAAGGAACGATTTGTACCACTACCGCTGGTCAGCAAGCGGGCGCACATCTCCCGAGAATTGCTGGCCCTCGAGGAGTAAGCCTGACCAGTCGACAAAGATTCTGTGCGGTTGCTGCGACAGTGAATTCGTCCTACTCAAAGTCACTGCTCGACAGCGTGCCATCAGTTCCCTGAGTCTTGCCCCCCTACCGGCACGTGGGGCTCGATACCCTTGTCGTCGACCATCCAAGCCTGCATCGGTGCAGAGCCTGAAGCCCAGTCTCCGATCGTTGGATGCTTTCAATGAGCGATTCCGGAGATACGCATGACCACCTGTTGTGGGCTGCCCCATCTTGCAACCTCCCCGACTTCAATATTCATTTGATAAGACCGTGGCGTCGCGCGAGTACGGTTGCCTGCAAGCGGTTCTTGACCTGCAATTTTTCAAATACGTTTCGCAAATGCCATTTCACTGTGTTCACTGACACAGACAGTCGGTCTGCAAGGTCTTTGTTCGACAAACCCGCCGCGACGAAGTGCAGCATCTTTTTCTCGCCCTTGGTCAGGGTTTCGATCAGCGCTGCCGAATCGTCTTCAGCTTCTATCGTTGAGGCTTGCGCGTTGGTGTTGACGCCTTCCCCACCTGCAATCAACAGTCGGTCCAGATAGCGCATCACAGGATCAGCTTCAGGCGCACGCAATGATTCGTCCTGCTGTTGTTTGAGTTGCAACAACAGCGCAATGGCGAGTTCCTGCTCATCCAGAAAACTGCGTACAAAGCCGCCGCGCGCACCAATTTCCAACGCTTCCAGCAGACTGCGTCCCGCCAGCCTGACCTTGCCTTCCGCCGATAGCGCCAGCGCATGCATCAAATGCAGTTTGAGCTCGCGACGTCGGCGACCTTCTGTTTTAGCTCGGCGAATTTCCACTGCCAGCAACTTGACAGCTTCTGCACTGCGCTCGGCCCGAATCAGCCAACGCGCCCAGGTCACGGTGCAGGCTTCGGATTCTCCGGCGTGAAACATCAGCGACAAACCCGATTCCTCTCGAAACTGGGGCGGTAACTCCATCAACCAGCGTTGCGCCTGCCCCAAATCGCCATCCAGGGTGGCTTGTCTGCCCAGCTCTGCGTGGGCATAAATGACGAGCCGATCCAGTCCATGCCGATAGCCGAGATAGAGCATTCGCTCAAGCACTTCCTCCGCCTCACCGCGTGCATCAGACTTGCAGGCGATGCGGGCGCGGTGAACACCCATAGTGGCAACCGCATCCACAATCGTCTGCTGATCTACCAGCGGCGCATAGTCACGAATGACAGACTGTGCCTCCTCAAGCCGATCCTGTTCGTACAGGCAGCTGACCAGATAAGCCGCCGTAACCGATCCAGCAGAGACGCTGCTCAGTGAACGCCGTTCGGTCTGGCGCAGTGCATCATCCAGATGCCTTTGCGCATCATCAATCCGCCCTTCCCCACACAGGCACAGACTGTAGATCGCATCGCAATATGCACGGCCGAACAGCGAATCGACACGATCGTGCAATGGACGAGCCTGCAACATCATGTTGCGGGCTTCGTCAAAACGCCCTTCCCCGGCCACAAGCACACTGCCTGCGTTCAAGGTGATGCCGATGGACGAACTGGATTTGTCGCTGAGCTGGCTCGCAGCCTCCACCGCGATGGTGCCCAGCTCCTCAATCTTGTCCTGCGCTGCGAGCAGAAACAACCGCGAAAAATTGTGCAGACCGAACGTATTCTGATCCGCCTTCGCCGCTTCCAGCATGGCGCGGTGCTGCGCCAACAGGCTCTCTGCCTTGTCAAAAGCGCGGCGAAATCCGTAGGCAATCACGGCACCCCGAACCAGATTGTCGTGGCGCAGCAATGCTTCTGGCGACAGGCGGTCTGCATATGACTCGATGAGCCCGAGACGTTCCTGGGCCACAAGACTGTCGATGACTTCGGCCAGCAAGTCAGCTGCTCGGCGCGAGTCCCCACCTTCAATCCAGTGCGCGATGGCGGACTCAGTCATTTCATGGTCCGCGTACCATTGGGCAATGCGGCGATGTCTCAGGGCGATGTCACTGGCGCTATAAGTCTTGCCGGCCCGGTCCAAAAGAAACTGGCGAAACAGGTTGTGGAAGCGCAACCAGTTTCCGCCCAGGTCCGCTTGCCCGAGAAACAGGCCTGCTCGTTCAATCTCTGCCAGTCGCTCAGCGCCGCGCGACTCTCCTGTGATGTATTCCACGAGCTCGGCGGACAGTTTCTCCGGCACTGCGAGTTCCAACAGCAGCAGACCCAGAGCGGGTGCAAGCTGGTCAAACATCTCCGCCGCAAGAAAATCCATCAGCTCCCGTGTGATGCCCTTGCCCGCCCAGGCCTCCATGCGAAAGCGTGCACCACGACGCAGGCACAGACGATAAGCCTGCAAGGCGGCCGGCCAACCATCCGTACGTTCATGAATCTGTGCGATCTCTACAGGATTCAGACTCTTGAATTCAGCGAAAAACTCGCGCGTTTCTGCCGGTCTGAAGCAAAGTTCTTCGTTGGAAACGATGACAGTGCCGTCGCGAATCTGCAGGCGGGCCAGGCGGGCTGTTGGGAGCACCCGCGTTCCCACACAAAGCTGCACACTTTCTGGAAGGCTACGCACCACCTGCGCAAAGACAGCCTCAAATTCCGGCACAGCCGCGGTTTCAAAGTTGTCCACGACCAGTACCACCGGAACCGAGATGGCCGAAAGGCTGCGCAGCAGGTCCTGCAATGTGGCGGCCCTTTGTGGTGATTTGCTGCCACGCTTGCGCGGCGGTATGTCCAGGCCTTCGACCGCCTCGCACAGAAGGCGCAGAAAATGGCCGGGGTCAGAAGACTGCGAGTCCATACGGACCCAAGCCACCTTCTCTCCGGCCTCCGCACAGCGATTGCAATGCTGACGCAGCAGTGATGACTTGCCATAGCCTGCAGGTGCCTGGACGACGATCAGACGTGCACGCGGATCGGTGTCCAGGGCCTCCAGCAGCCGGTTGCGCACAATGGCCCCGGAGGCGTGCCATTGCCCGCGTCGTTTGTGAGGGTCTGTCGGCGCGACTGCAGATCCTTTCACAGCCTTGCTGCGTGTGACGCCGGCCTTGACAGGTTTTCGAGTGGTCTTGGGCGATCTTGGCCTGGGCTTTTCACTCATCGCTCAACGCGGTATCCGTTGAGCTCGCCCTACAACCACAGCGCAAGAGAATGCGTAATTGAGGCTTGTTCGAGAGATGTTTTCACTGGCTGACTGCACGGTTCTCCTCCCTGTTGGCGGGCTTCCCATACTTTGGAACAGTGTCATCTTCAACTATAGACTGCGCCCACCTCAAAAGTAGGGGCACATACTTTGCCGGCCCTCAGATATCGGAGAAATCACCGTGGCGGCCTTTGCCGCTGCTGAATCGGGCGGCGCCAGCTTTTCCCTCCGCCGTGAAAACACCGACGCTGGTTTTCCACTCGTTGCGCATAGCCTCATCGTGCGACATGCCCTGCTGCTGAATGGCGCTTAGACGATCCGCCCGCACGCAATTTTGTGGAAACCGGGCGATCTGCGCTGCCATGGCTTCTGCAGCCTCACGAGATGTGCCATCGGCAACAATCTGTTCGCAGGCACCGATCCTGAACGCCTCTTCAGCCGGCACTTTACGCCCGGTGAGAATGATTTCCATGGCACGCCCCTGCCCAACCAGGCGCGGCAGTCTGACCGTGCCACCGTCAATCAGCGGCACGCCCCAGCGGCGACAGTACACGCCAAAGTAGGCGCTTTCTTCCATGATGCGAATGTCGCACCACAGGGCCAGTTCAAAACCACCTGCCACCGCCGGGCCAGCGACCGCGGCGATGACAGGCTTGGAGAGTTTGAGCCGGCTGGGCCCCATCGGCCCGCGCGGTTCGGGCATGCCGATCTCATCCGGAAAGTCGAGCGACTTGAGGTGCTCATTGTCATCCGTCAGGGTGCTGGCGTATTTCAGATCCCAACCGGCACAAAAGGCACCGCCTTCGCCCCAGAACACGGCAACCGAGGCTTCCGGGTCCGCGTCAAAGGCTTCGAATGCATCAGCCAGCGCAACCGCGCTTTCCGGGTCCATGGCATTGCGCGCTTCCGCGCGACTGTGAATGACGGTCGTGACCGCCCCATTCTTCTCGACCCGAACACTCATGCTCCGCTCTCCACTTCCATTTACAGATACTTACAGCGTCAGGCAGATCTTTCCAAAATGCTTCTGGGATTCCTGATAACGAAATGCCTCTGCCATCTGCTCGAGCGGGAAGCTGCGATCAATGACCGGGCGAATTCCGGTGCTTTCCAGCGCTTCTACCAGATCCAGCTGCTGGTCCTTCGACCCCACCATGACACCGGACAGACGGATGTTCTTGAACATCAGCGCGGCCGTTGGAATTTCTCCGGAGAAACCGGTGAGCACGCCAATCAGGGTGATGTGACCACCCATGCGGGACGCATTGATGGATTGCGCCAGCGTAGCGGGTCCGCCAATCTCAACCACCTCATCAACACCACGGCCACCGGTCAGGCGCTTGGCTTCTTCGCCCCATTCCGGCGTTTCGCGATAGTTGATCACGTGATCCGCGCCCAGCTCTTTCAGACGCTTCATCTTTTCGGGCGAAGAAGATGTTGCAATGACCCGCGCCCCTACGGACTTGGCCAACTGGAGTGCAAAAATTGAAACGCCGCCGGTGCCCATGGTCAGCACCCAGGAATCAGGACCCACTTTGTTTTCAACAAACAGTGCACGCCAGGCCGTCAGTGCAGCGCACGGCAGAGTCGCAGCTTCTTCCATTGAATAACCAGCAGGAATGCGCGTGAACGCACTTTCATGGGCACAAAAATACTCGGCTGCCAAACCATCCACGTGATCGCCGGGAATACCGCTGAGACGCGCTTCGGATTCGTGGCCAGACGTCCAGTTGGGGAAAAACGTGCTCATCACAGCATCACCCACGGCGTGCTCACGCACACCCGCACCGACTGCCACCACCTCGCCTGCGCCGTCAGACATCGGCACACGATCTTCGGCAACCGGCAACATGCCCGTCACCACGGCGTAGTCGTGGTAGTTGAGAGAGCTCGCACGGATACGAACGCAAATTTCTCCCGGGCCGGGCTCGGGTTGTGGGCGCTCTACGATTTCAAGACGGTCGAGCGTAGCGGGGGTCTTTGCAACGATGGTTCTCAACAGAAATTCTCCAGAATACTTAAGGTGTGACAAGGCCCGCCGATGCAGACAGGCCGAACTTGAAAAAAATCGAAAATCAGGCGGTCATGCCGCCGTCGACGACGAGATCGGAGCCGGTCATGTAACTCGACTCATCCGATGCGAGGAACAGAATCGCGGTTGCGATCTCGGACGGCTGTGCGAAGCGCCCCATGGGAATGCGTCCCAGAATTCGCGCTCCAAAGGCCTCGCCTTCTTCAGCGCTGAGGGAGCCGACGGCACCGGACACCATCGCCGTCTCCGCAAAGCCGGGGCAGACATTGTTGATCCTGATCTTGTAGCCGGCTCGTGCGCAATGGATGGCCGACGACTTGCTGAAAATGCGAACGCCGCCCTTGGTGGCATTGTACGCAGGCACCAGTGGCTCACCGATCAGCCCTTCGATAGAGGCAATATTCACGATGGAGCCCTGCGCGGCCTTCATGCGCGCTATGGCCGCCTGTGTACCTAGAAACACAGCAGTGAGATTGATGTCGAGCGTCTTTTTCCAGGCCTCCAGAGAAGAGGCTTCAACGTCTTGAATAATGGCGATTCCCGCATTGTTGACCAGCACGTCGAGCTTGCCCCATTTCTCAATTGCAGCATCGAGAACAGCGTTCCATCGATCTGGGTCTGTAGCATCCTGCTGCATGAACATCGCGCGCGCTCCAAGCCGCGCAGCCTGCTTTTCACCTTCTGCAGTATCCACATCCGTCAGCAGAACCTTGGCGCCCTCAGCCAGCAGCAGTTCTGCTGCCGCCAGGCCCAAACCGCGTGCGCCACCCGTGATGACACAGACCTTGTCTTGTACTCGTCCCATTGTCTTCCTCCATTAGGGCGCCCTCATGGGGCTCACCGATTATTGGCAGTGTCAGCCGCAAAAACCCCCACCCAACAAGGTAGGCCGCCCCCGTGACCTGAACTCAAATTGCGCTTCTCAGGATTTCCCTGTGACCATTCTTCCAAGGCGGGTCGCTGAAAGCACTTCAATCCAGTAACCATCGGGGTCCTTAATAAAGGCCAGTCCCTTCATCTTCCCGTCATCGGGTCGCTTGACGAAGCTCACACCCAATTTTTCGAAGCGCTCACACGCTTGATAAACGTCAGGCACAGTAATGCCGATATGGCCAAAACCCTTCGGCTCTTCGTTTCCACTGTGATAACCGGGAAAGTCGGCATCGCTTTCCGTGCCGTAGTTGTGGGTCAACTCGATGGCGGCTTTCTGGCGAAAAGTAAACTCGGCGCGTTTTACCGGATCTTCCGGCAGCGGGCCATCTTCCTCGCGCAGATATGCCATGAAATACAGTGAGAACTTCATTTCCGGAAAGTCAAACCGATTGAGCAGAGTCATCCCGAGCACATCGCGATAAAACGCCACCGATTTCTCGGGATCACGGATACGCAACATGGTTTGCGACATGATGAAGTCGCCGGTCGATGCCAGCACTGGCGCTTCCGGGGTGATGTTCATGATTGGCTCCGGCCTGTCGGCAACGCCGACGCAAAAAAGAGCCGATAGCCTACGCGTTTGCAGGAACATCGAAAACCCGGATGATCAGGGCGTGTATGGAACCAGTCGCAGCCGTGCCAGACACGCCTGCGCCAGAACAGATTCAAAGCCGGTCTCGGTGCGAACGTGCCGAACGGTCAGACACCGTGGCACATTGAGCATGACTTTGGCATATTCAAGGAAGATGACACCGTGTGAGGGCCAGACGCGCGTTCTGTGAGTCCTATAGTGACACTGAAAGGAACGGATCAAAGGAAGGCGCATGAAAGCTCACCCGACTGAGGACGAACACAAGAATCAGGAGCAGGTCAGCTGCCCGGGGTCAGACGACGCGACACCCCAATCCGAGGCTTCACAGTCGCGCCGCGGGGACGACGATTTTGAAGACCGCATGCAAACGGCGCTGATACTTGAAGACCATGCCGGCGCTCGCGACTGGCTTAGCGCTGTTGTAAATGACGCATTCCCCGGCATCAATGTGCTGCTTGCGCCGAACCTGACCGAGGCCCGTGCAAAATTGGGCCACCTGCTCGCGGCTGGGCTACTGCCGAATATCGCGTTGGTCGATCTTTCACTCCCTGACGGTAACGGTCTGGCCTTCATCCGTGACATGCGCGAATCGGCACCAAACTGTCCTTGCGTGGTGGTTACCATCCACGATGACGACCGGCACGTATTTCCAGCCCTTCGCGCTGGAGCACGTGGGTACCTGCTCAAGCAACAGTCGCAGCCTGAACTGGCGCGCCGGCTGCGCGGCATCGTGGCCGGCGAACCACCGTTGTCACCATCCATTGCACAACGCGTGCTGTCACGATTTGCACAGCCGGAAACCGCCAATCGGCCAAATCTCACCTCGCGCGAGGAGGAAGTCCTGGGACTGATCGCCAAAGGATTCACCATTGTGCAAGCAGGAGACGCGCTGGGCATTTCCCGTCACACGACCGCCGGTTACGTGAAAAGCATTTACAGCAAGCTTGAAGTCTCCACCCGAGCAGAAGTGACTCAGGAGGCTTTGCGCATGGGACTAATCTCGACTGACGGCTAACAGGCCTACAAGGGCAAATCCAGCTGCAAACTACAGCCGCCGGACTCATTGCGCCGCCAGCTGACTTGGCCGCCCAGATCTTTCGCACGCACCCGGATGATTCGCAAGCCGCTGCCACCGCTCCAGCCCTGCGGCTCGGAACTTTGACCATTGTCAGAAATGAGGAGCCGCAAGAGCCCGGATGACGGGTGATCCCAGCAGACCCTGACCTGACCGGCTGCGGCGTGTCGAATGACATTGGAAAGCGCCTCGCGAAGAATACGCGCGATATTCGCCGCAGCTCGGGCACTCAATTTCCTGTCAGGTATCTGACACTGAACTTGCCAGTCCAGCGCAATCTGCGTATTGCTCAGCCTGGAACGGGCTTCGGCCTCGCAAGCGGTCACCAGCTCATTGAGAGGCATGGGCACTCTCGCCGTAGTGCCAATCAGATCGTGGAGATCTTTCAAGCCTGCGCGCGCCAGCTCTCGATTGGCTTCGCTCTCGGCTGCATAAACCAGACTGAGCAGGCGCGCGCCAAGATCATCGTGCAAGTCACGCATGATGCGATTGCGTTCAACTTCCGCCCCCGCTTCGCGGGCACGTACGGCGCGAATCGCCTCCCCTGTCAGGTCGTACAACAAGCGGGCAATACGCACATCCTGTCGGGTGAACAAGCGCCCGCCGTTTGCTGGAAACTCGACGACAAGTCCCTTGTCATCACCGGGCAATGCCGGTAGCGCCAGACGCACGCCATCGGCGGATGCCGATACGCCATTCAAGCCGTCTCCATTCTGGCGCTGACTCAGCGGTGCAAAACTGTTCTGCAACAGCTGTGGCCAAGCGTGACGAATCTGCTCTTCCGTCTCAGCAGCAAAAAGCTTGTCCACAAGTTCGCGCAGGGCCGCGTCCAGCGGGACATACTCCCGCTCGCCCATCCTGCGCCATATCCATTGACGCAGTGGAAAGTAGAGCCAGCCAGAGAACGCCAAAGACAGGGTCAGAGCGTGCTCGCCAGCGAAGCCCAGTCCGAACACCAGAGCAAGGTCAAGCACGATCACCAGTGCGCCACCGGCAAACCACAACCAGGTCTTGAACCACCAGCGCTCAAGATCAAAGAGACGGTAGCGAAGCAGTCCCATCGCAATTCCCAGGTACAAGATGATGTAGGCGGAAAATCCCACCACCATCGGCACCAATGCTTCGCCTCCAAACGCCGGCGGAATGATCAGCAGGCCCATCAACAGGAAGCTGCCTGCGAATATTGCCAGGATGCACCACTTGATCGCGCCACGATCCAGTGGTCTGTTGCTCGAAGCGCGCCATTGCATCGCAGCAAAACCCAATCCAGCGAGGTAGCCCACAAACACCGGCAAATAGATCGTCGCGCGGGCACTGCCACCGATCTGCGCGATGTCCACGATCCACAGGAGCAGTGCCGAACCGAGAAGAACAAGCGGTACGTTGCTGCGCCCCAGCGACCGTGGGTAAACCCAGAACAGTCCGGCCAGACTGGCGCACACCATCAGGGTTGCACCATGCGTCAGAGAGGCCAGAACTTGAAAAAGTTGACCATCAATGGCCAGCTCCCGACCGCCATAGGCACCAATTGTGACGGTATTCACAAACACCGATGCACCGGAAAGCGCAAATAATTGTGTGCTGCGCTGGCCCGGTTGATAGATCCAGATACTCAGTGCGATCAACAGCGAAACGACGCCATAGAAGCTGTGCATACCGAAGTAGCTCAGTTGCCGAAACGGCGCACTGGCAACACCTAACTCGATCCTTTGCCCTGCGTCTGTCACTGCAGTAACCGGGCCACTCTTCAGCATGGTGTCAATGGCCTCCTGACGGGAGTAGAAGGCGCGCAAATCGGCGAAGGACATCAGGTCGGGATCTTCGACAATCAAATTTCCCGTCAGAGCAATTGCGTGTCCATCCTTTGCTTCGAAAGCAACCAGGACCATGCCTTCGACCAATCGGTCGAGGTTGGGGGAATTTTCTTGCAGCGACTCCACACGCAAGCCTTCTGGCTGCGTACTCGGGGAAAAACTAACACCCAACCAAGGCGCCGAGAGGACTGCATAGGCACCGGCCACACTGAGTGCGATTGCCAGAATGGCGACCAGCAGAAGCATCTTGCGTGGCGCCAGGCGTCCTCGGACATATGGGCGTGCTTCGCTTGCAATACGATTCGGCGCAATGGAGTTCATGGATTATCTCTGGAAAATCTGCTCAGCCCCTGTTGCGAGCCTAGCGAGAAATCCATCATTCCGTTGAGAACATCTGCACATCTGTGCGCGGCCCACATGTCATTTTCTTTGACTTAGAACTTCCGCGCTGATTTCCGCTCCTTTCCTGCACGGGCAACGCATATTGGCCACGGAGACTTTCGTTTTGCTTCGGCCAGAGCTTAGGCCGCACGCGCCAGATCTATGATCTCTCCCGCCCTTTCGTTGCTGCGAATCAACTCAATGCAGTAATCAATCAAGGGGCGCGCCAGCGGACATGTCAATTGCCCGTTCGCGTCATAGCGGCGCTCGCTGGGAATGGATTCGATAACTGGCAACTGATCGCATGCGCCAGCATAGGTACATTTCTGACAGGTACTTGCGCGCGCCATTCGATGTGCATCCATCGCGCGATGATCTGCACCGTTCATGAGCTTTCCGAACTCGGTCTGGAACAGATTTCCGATGCGGCCTTCTGCCAGATAGGAGTCACCATGGTTATACACCGCGCCGTCGGTTCCGACGATCAAGGCCCACTCGTAGGACTCTGTGGGCCGATAGTCACTCACCTTCTGACCCGCCAGATGGCGAACCGCCGCGGCGAGATGGTCGCTGATCGGCATCACCTTGATCTGAGTGGGCTGTGTGAGGTGCTCGTACGCAACTGCCTTCAGTGACTCCAGGGCCTGCTCGTGGGTGAGCATGAGAGGCGCGACGCGCGCCGGCGGCTCGATATGCGAGAAGATCGGCAGGATTCGGTAGTTGATGCCCAGGGCGTTGTAGAACCGATACGTCTCTAGAACGCGATCACGGTTGGCTGCATGCATGACGACGATCGCGCCAAAGGGCACCCCGGCATCAAGCAAACGCTGGAGATTATCCAGCACCCGCTCATCCATCGGATTGCCCTTTCGATTGACTCGCTGCTCGCCAAAAACATCGAACGAGACTCCCAGACTGATGTTCAATTCGCGAAGCAAATCCACCGTCTTGTCACTCAAACGCGTGAGATTGGTTTGCAGTGAGGTTGTGTAGCGCAATCCGGCTGGCTTCAGGTACAGATCCTGAAGCCGCCGGAATTCGCGCAGATACTCTGCTGGCAGCAGCAGCGGCTCGCCACCGTGGCAGATGAAACGTATTTCGGGCGCATCCGGACGCTCACGATAATGCTCCGCCAGGCCTTTTAGGAAAAACTCGATGCCCGACAGCGGCATTCGCTCCTTCTTGTGCAAATCCTCAAACTCGTAGCAGTAGGTACAACGCAGATTGCACAGCTTGGACAGCTTCATTACAAATTGCAGCGCCATCGGACACTCCCCGGTTTAGCCGCCGAACTTAAATTCCTTGGGCGACTTTTCAAACGTGTCACCAGGAATCTTTTGAATCTGCGGCTTCTGCACAGACGGGCCTTGCGCGTCCCTCAGCGAATCCCGCACGTTCGGGTTGGTCTGCTGCAACTTGGGCGCGTCGCCGCTGGCATCACGCAACCACTCTCCAAAAGGATCTGGATCGGGATCAGGGTTCACATGCTCGATCCAGATTGACTTGTCTCCAATGCCTTTGCCGCCAAGACTGCGAACGTCTTTGGACTTACCGCTGACCTGTTTGATACGAGTGCCGTTCGGAAAAAGATACGTGCCATCCGGCGCGACGGTTTTTCCGCCTTTGGCGTCAAACAATACGATCTTGTTGTTCTCGACAGCCACTCGTTTGGCATCGTACTGACGGACCAGATTGGACAGCGAATCACCCGACGCATGTGCCGAACTGATCAGCTGGCCTGCCAACAGATCCACAACGTGCGTTTCCAGACCGGACTGCTCCGCAGCGGTCAATCCTCCGGCCGCAGCAAGCACGCATATGACAACGGCTTTCTTATCAAACTTTTGACTCATCTTGGTTCTCCCTTGTGAAAGATGTTTTCTGGCTGAAACGGCTTACTTGCCAAAAATCTTGTCCATGAATCCTTTGACCTTCTCGTCCAGAACCTGATCGGTTTCCCAGTCAACGCGCTGATCGGCATGGTCTTGCTGGCGATCGATCTGACGATCCACTTTCTTTCCGAAAAGCCCGCCAATGGCATCGCCTATGCTTCCCAGGGCCGGCACCGCGGTGGGTTGCGCCGGCAACTCGAAGCGGCTCGCATCTGGTTCACCTGCTGATATCGCCGTAACGCGCATCTGATCGCCAAGTCGCAGAACACCCTTGTCGCCAATTTGCTGCGCAAGCGGATTCGATGGCGCGTTCGCCATGGATTGCGCCATGGCTGTCATGGCCCGCGTCAGTTCACGGGCGCGCGCATCACTGCTGAGGACAAGCTCGTCTGTGCGAATCGCGCCATTGGCATCGGAATAGGTCAGCAGCCACACCTCGCCGCGCACCCCAGCCACGGTCTCGACCCGCCCAGTATTCTTGAGGTCACTGACTGCACCGACCTCAGAAGTACCCACGCTGGCAAAACCCACGTTGGGGAGACTCTGAAGGTCCATCACATACGCCTGACCTTCCTGCACGCCGACGCTGTAGGCGCGGCCGTCGCGAACCAGCAAGTAACTGTCCTGCTGTTCAGGAATATTCATTCGCAGATATTTGCTGCCGCTATATTCCAACTGAACACTGGTCGTCTGGCCGCCAGCCGTGGACTGAATGCTCGCCTGTCCAGCCCAAGCTGCGCCGCCGAGTGCGGCCCCCAATACAACGACGATGGATCCCCAATGCTTCATGGCCCTTCCTCACGCACTTGCCCTGAATGAACTGCGCAGCTGCTCATGCACTGCGATTGAATGACAGCCAAGCTAAAGCCGTCGCCCTTGCGGCGGTAGACCACGAACCGGGGGGCCGAGGCAGACGCACCCCCCTCATTCAGGGGGAAGACGGGATGGGACCATTCAGGGTGGAACTCGCCGGACTGGCCTCGCCTGCTCTGGCAGTGGCATCAAAGCTATCAACGACATATGTCACTGGTGATCGACATCTGCGCCATTCCGGCTATCGATGGGATGTTCTAGTCCCGCGGCAATTGCTCTTTGCCCGTTACCACGAAACCAAGCACATAGGAGCACCGGATGAATCCAGTCCGTCCAAATTAGTCAGGATTGTTACTGGGCTTCCGGTGCGCTGCACGGCAGCGATCCCCTCATCTCGCACGAGCAAGTGCGAACACGAGAAAGTGAACGTTCCTTGGCCAATAAAAAAGGAGCTGAGCAACGCTCAACTCCTTGTTTATATTGGTGGATGGTACAGGGATTGAACCTGTGACCCCCGCCGTGTGAAGGCGATGCTCTACCGCTGAGCTAACCATCCATATCCGACGAATCGGGCGCGAATCTTAGTGATGCCACCTATGGTCCGTCAATTCTGCGCCCTGATGACATCAGGGCTTGCGGCCGAACATGCCCTTGCTGCGCATGAATAGGACCCGTTCACCATTCTGGTTGGTCATCTCGCATTCGCAGCTGACCACGCCGCGATCAGGTTTGCTTTTTGAAGGAATCAGCTCGAGCACCTTGTAGCGCGCATGCAGTTCATCGCCAGGTCGAACGGGGAGCAACCAGCGAATCTCATCAATACCGGGTGATCCCAGGCTTGCGGTTTGCTTGAGCAGGCCATCCACCATTAACCGCATCATCAGGCTGCAGGTATGCCAGCCGCTTGCGATCAGGCCGCCAAAGATGGATTTCTCTGCAGCCTCTTTGTCCACATGAAAAGACTGCGGATCAAACTTGTTTGCAAACTCGAGAACCTCTGACTCGCTCACCGTGCAACTTCCCAGTTCAATGACTTCACCGATCTCGAAGTCTTCAAAATATCTGAACGTCATTCAATTTCCTTCTTGTTCTTTCGCCGCGCACGAAAAAAGGCGCGCAATTGCTCTGCACATTGTACTTCCAGCACGCCACCGACCCACTCTGGCGCATGGTTCAGTTTTGGATTGGAGATCAGGTCATACACGGAGCGTACGGCCCCCGCCTTCTGATCCCATGCACCGAATATTACTCTCTGAACCCGGGCATGGATGATCGCGCCAGCACACATCGCACAAGGCTCCAGGGTGACGTACAGGCTGGTATCTGGCAGCCGATAATTCTTACCAGATGCAGCGGCCGCTCTTAGTGCCTTGATCTCAGCGTGGGCACTGGGATCATGCTCTGCAATGGGCCGGTTCCAACCTTCCCCGACGATCTGACCGTTTCGAATCAGGACGGCACCGACCGGCACCTCGCCCTCGTCGGCAGCACGCTGCGCCAGTGACAGCGCATGCCGCATCCACTGTTCGTCGGCTTCCTGCATCTGCTCAGCCTGCTGACAATCCCGCTCTGAGCGTCCAGGCACCAATGAGCAGAAAGCCAACGCCAGCGACAATCTGTAAAACTTTTGGATTGATGTGCTCGGCAATCAGAGTGCCCGCAAGGACGCCCATGCCGGCAGCTAGGACCAATGCGCTGGCCGATGCGGCAAACACGGTCCACTTGGAAGCCGGTTTGTCCGCCGCAAAGAGCAGAGTTGCAAGCTGGGTTTTGTCACCCAGCTCTGCAAGAAAGACAGTGCCGAAGACGGCGATAAATATTTTGAGGTCCATGGGATTTATTTGGTTTGCTTGTAGGCAACTCGGAGTGGCTGGCTATTCCACCTGACAGATCTTGCATGGGTCAGCTCGGAAACGATCAATGCGCTTTCAGCGTTCTGCGCCTTCAGATCCTTGCCGCGATGCTTTCGCCTCCAGAGCGCGGCAGACACACAGTAATCACACTCAATGCATCAACGGCACCGCGTTGGTCTGCTACTCCCACTCTATGGTTGCAGGCGGCTTGGAGGAGATGTCATAGGTCACGCGGGAGACACCGGAAATTTCGTTGCAGATGCGACGCGAACAGGTATCCAGCAATTCCCATGGCAGATGTGCACTGCGTGCGGTCATGAAATCGATGGTTTGTACGGCACGCAGCGCGATCACCGGCTCATAGCGGCGTCCGTCACCGGTGACGCCAACGCTCTTTACAGGCAGGAAAACAGCAAATGCCTGCGAGGTCTTTTCATACCAGCCGGCCTTGCGTAGTTCGGTAATGAAAATATCGTCTGCTTTGCGAAGAATGTCTGCCGAACTCTTGGTGACCTCACCCAGAATACGCACACCCAGGCCTGGTCCCGGGAAGGGATGACGATGCACCATCTCGCTGGGCAGCCCAAGTTCGACGCCAATGGCGCGAACTTCATCCTTGAAGAGTTCGCGCAGCGGCTCAACCAGTTTGAGGTTCATTTTTTCCGGCAGGCCACCCACGTTATGGTGACTCTTGATGACATGCGCCTTGCCGCTCTTCGACCCGGCGGACTCGATCACGTCTGGATAGATCGTGCCCTGTGCCAGATAGCGCACGTTGTCGATTTTGGAGGCTTCCTCGTCAAACACCTCGACGAACAAACGCCCGATCACCTTACGCTTGGCCTCCGGGTCGGTTACGCCCTTGAGCGCGTCAAGGAAGCGCGCTTCGGCATTGACCCGGATGACCCGCACGCCCAGATGCCGTGCGAACACCTGCATCACCTGATCGCCTTCATTGAGTCGCAGCAGACCCGTATCAACAAAGACGCAGGTCAGCTGCTTGCCAATGGCGCGGTGCAACAGGGCCGCTACCACCGATGAGTCCACGCCACCGGACAATCCCAGCAACACATGATCCTGACCGACTTGCGAACGAACTCGCTCGGCGGCGTCTTCGATGATGTTGTCCGGCGTCCAGGCATGCCCACAACCGCAGATTTCATGGACAAAACGCTCGTAGATGCGTTTTCCCTGTGTGGTGTGGGTCACTTCCGGATGAAACTGCAGCCCGTAGTAGTGGCGCTCTTCGCTTCCAATGCCTGCCACCGGCACGTCTTCGGTCGAAGCAATGACCTTGAAGCCTTCCGGCAGCTCGATCACACGGTCGCCATGGCTCATCCAGACATCGAGTAGACCGTGACCTTCGCTGTTGACCCGATCTTCAATATTGATCAGTAGGGTCGAGTGATTTCGCGCCCGAATCTCGGCATAGCCGAACTCCTTGTTGTCGGCCGCCTCAACCTTGCCTCCGAAGTGCGCTGCCATGGCCTGCATGCCATAGCAAATACCAAGTACGGGGACTTTCAAATTCCAGATGGCCTCGGCCACTCGAGGCGCATTGGCATCCAGGGTGGACTCGGGACCGCCCGACAAGATCACACCGCGAGGGGCAAACTCGGCAATATCAGCCGGATCGGCGTCCCAGGGAAACTGCTCGCAATACACGCCCAATTCACGCACGCGGCGCGCGATCAGCTGGGTGTACTGAGATCCAAAGTCGACTACGAGAATTCGATCGGCGTGAATATTCACGGCGCTGGCTGTCTGATGGGCGTCGGTCATTTTAAGGAATCTATGCGCAAATCGCGCAGGCAAATTTTTTGATTGAAGCAGGATTTCTGCTCAGGCTTGTGCTGCAGTCGAGCTGCCAAGGGGCTCAATCAGCATGGCATCGCCATAACTGAAGAATCGGTAGCGCCGGGCCACCGCATGAGCATAAGCCGCCATCACGCGCTCATGTCCGCCAAAAGCACAGACCAGCATCATCAGGGTGCTCTGTGGCAGATGGAAATTGGTCATCAGCAGGTCCACGGCGCGAAAAGCAACGCCCGGCGTAATGAAGATACGCGTCTCGCCATCTCCGGTGCGTAGTTGGCCGTCAGCCTGCACAGCCGATTCCAGGGCTCGAACGCTGGTCGTGCCCACCGCCACGATGCGCCCGCCTCGCCGTCGAGTCTCTGCGAAGCGCTGCGCAAGCTCCTGACTAATGGAATAACGCTCCGCATGCATCTGGTGGGACTCAATATTTTCCACCCGCACCGGCTGGAAGGTCCCCGCCCCCACATGCAAGGTCAAAGTCGCCCGCTCTATGCCGGCGGCGTCCAGACGAGCAAGCAGAGCCTGATCAAAATGCAGGCCTGCCGTTGGCGCCGCCACCGCGCCAGGCGCTCTGGCAAACACGGTCTGGTAGCGATCAGCGTCCTCGTCTTGCGGCGTATGGCGAATATAAGGGGGAAGTGGCAGTTGCCCCGCCCGCGCCATCAGATCGAGCCAGTTTCCGGTCTCGGCCAGACATAGGTGAAAAAACTCCCCCGATCGGCCAAGAACCTTCACCGGCGCAGCCTCCCCGTGGATGGAGATCGTGCTGCCCGCCACCGGCTTCTTGGAGACGCCGAGCTGCACCAGCGCTTCTGTTTCGCTGAGCACGCGCTCGACCAGAATCTCAATTTTTCCGCCCGTGAGCTTGGTGCCGAACAAGCGCGCCTTGACGACCTGGGTGTCATTGAAAACAAGCAGGTCACCTGGCTGCAGCAGACCGGGCAAATCGGAAACGCTGCGATCCCAGAGATCCTTGCCCAAATGGAGCAGTCGACTCTGCGATCGTTTGGCAGCAGGTTGCTGCGCAATAAGCTCTTTTGGCAGCGAGTAGTCGAAATCGTCAATTTTCATCCGGCGCGCATTGTTCCCGAACGCCGCCGCTGCGTCATCAACGGATGTTGATTCGGATTCGGGAACTTAATCGGCCCATGGTTCGTTTACGCATTACGATATGACTCATGCGTCAGTTTTAGGCACTGGAAATGATCAAGGACCCGAAGCACAAGACAGAAGATCGCCGTACGCAGAAGCGACGCTTTACCGATCGTTGGCCCATGCAGCGGTGGGTTCTCGCGGTCTTTGCACTCAGCGTTGCCCTGCAAGCGCTAAACAACCAGCGAATGGCGGCCGTCATGCTCCTGGCGGGTTTAATCGTATGGCTGTTTGATCTTTGGCAAATCCGGCGCGACAAGCGTCGCTGAACATTCATGAAGCTTACGACTTGGCAAAACTCACGTGCAGGGTACAATCCGCGCCCTCGTTTTGTTGGCTAGCATGAGCACGGCACGACGCCGGGCCTGGGTGGCGGAATCGGTAGACGCAGGGGATTCAAAATCCCCCGATGGAAACATCGTGAGAGTTCGAGTCTCTCCCTAGGCACCATCACGACGTTGATATTGCTCATATTGTTCTGATTATGCGTAAGATTTTGCGTAATCAGCGACTCCGCGTAACCCCGCCCAAGACGACCTCTGCCAGTATCGTCCCTCGCGCTGAGCGGCCCGCAACGCTATGGCTGTCGTTCGATATGCCGGCCCTTTGCGCAGAAAAACCCCAGATATAGACTCCCGTCAGAGCTTCAATGCTGACGCTAAAGAATGAGCGGGCACCCCTCCCGGCTCACAAAAAACTATCGGAGTGAGACAACCATGAGAACCAGACCTTCACAGGCATTTGCTTTTGCTGTCGGCTGCGTATTCGCGACATCGGCAAACGCCAATACACTTCCTCAGAATCCAAGCGGCAGCCATGTCGATTTCTACTTCACAAATCTGGATTTCGAAGTCGAAACCTCGGGTTTCAAGGAGAGTATCGACGGCAACGGCTACGGCCTAGACTTCTGGTTTGGCAACGGAATTGGTCTATTCACAGCCGAAATCCAGACCAATCAGCTCGACGGCAATGTACAGGGCAATGCAGTAGATGCTGACGCGCGCACACTCAGGGCGGGCATGGGGTATCGATTCGTCAACCAGCCGGCTCAGGGCGCCTGGATACGCGCTGAGTACGTCCAGTTTGATGGTGATATCGATGTGCAGGGGTTTGGCTCGGCCAGCGACAAACAAGACGGTTACGCCGTGCACGCTGGCGGAATGTTGGGCCGCGGCATGGTCCGCGGCTACGGCGAGATTGGCTTTGCTGATTTGGATGATATTGACGGCTACGAGTACACCGTCGGCATCAATATTCAGCCCGGAACCGTAGGTGGCTTTCTGGAGTTTCGCGGTAGTCAGCTCGAAACGGACGAGTTCGACATTGACGAAAGTTTCAGCGATGTTCGCATAGGCGTCCGCGTCGCCTTCTGATGATCCAAAGTCAGCTCGCGAGCCTGGGATGCCGACGTCTGATACCTGCTGGCAGCCCAGGCTGACATTTGCACCGGCCTAGCACCCTGGTGCGCCAAGCGGCTAAGCCATACGCGTCCAGACCAGACACCGATTATTGGCGGGCATGTGGTGGTGATCCTGCAGTTCGAATCCAGCAGCCTGCGCCAGAGCCTCGACCGCTTCGAAATCCCGGATACCACGCACAGGGTCGTCTGACTTGAGTCGGGCGTCGAAGGCGGCATTACTGTCGCTGGTGTGCGCCCCCTCAAACTTGAACGGTCCGTAAACGACCAGGCTTGCCTGTGGCGCCAGGACTTCTGGCAATCGCGCGAAAAGCTGCTGCACCTCCTCCCAAGCCATGATGTGCAAGGTATTAGCCGTGAATACGCCGTCGAATCGGGAACTTGGCCATATCGGCTGATTGACGTCCAATTCGATGGGTTCGGGCATGTTGGGTCGCTGTGCATGTGCCCGCCAGCTTCGGATCCCGGGCAGATTCTCTGCCCGATCCGAACACTGCCAGCGCAGATGCGGAAGGGCCTCCGAGAAGTAACAAGCATGCTGCCCGGTACCGCTGCCGATCTCGAGCACATTCTGGCGCGCCGCAAATGCACGCTTGAGAATTTGCTCAATCGGAGCGCGATTACGCTCGCTACTGGGCGAAAAGGGCCGATCCATGATTCTCGTTTGCCTCTGGTGAACACGGCCGCTGGACTGCAAAGATGGGCCAAATATGGCCGTCAACTGTGGTTTCTCCCTGCGGGGTATACGCCGCGACTTGAGGCCAGCCTCTTGCAGGGTAATGATTACGGCATCAATCGCCAATGCGCGTAAGCTTCTAGCGCGCTCAATCAACGGAAAAAATGGACGTCAATTTCTGCAACGCCTGCGGCAAACCCGTAGAGCACCGAGTGCCCGATGGCGACAACCTGCCCCGGCACATCTGCCCGGCTTGCGGCCACATTCAGTACTTCAACCCGCGCATGATCGTGGGCTGTATTCCAGAGTGGGAAGATGGCCGCATCCTGATGTGCAAGCGCAACATCGAGCCGCGACTTGGGCTATGGACGTTCCCGGCCGGGTTTCTGGAGCTTGGCGAAACCAGTGCACAGGGCGCCGCTCGCGAAGCTCGCGAAGAATCCCTAGCGGAAGTTGAAGTGGGCGAACTACTGGCCGTCATCAACGTGCCCTACGTCTCGCAGGTCTATCTCGTACACCGCGCGAAGATGTTGTCGGAGCATCACGGTCCGACGCCCGAAAGCAGCGAAACCTGCCTGATGAGCGAAGAAGAAATTCCCTGGAAGGACATCGCCTTTCCGACCATTTTTCATAGCCTCGAATATTTCTTCGAGGATCGCGCGGCAGGTCAGCAGCAGATTCACTCGCTGGACCTGCATTACAAGCCGCGCAGGCACCGACGCCAGGAATCCGATGCTGCCCAGAATCCACAGACCTGAGCGCTGCTGAAACATGGCCGAGCATGTCGTCAGGTTCGAACAGTTTTTCGCGGCCCCGCCAGAGGCTGTTTTTGCCTGGCTCGCGGAACACGAGAACGTAGGCAAACTGTTTCCCGGCCGAACCCGCCGAATTCAGGACGCGCCGGAAGGTAATCCCGTCAACGGTATTGGCTCTGCCCGGGAAATCCGCCTGCCCTTGATGAGCATCGTGGAAACCATCACCCGTTTCGAGCCGCCAAGCTTGATTGAGTATCGCGTCACGCGAGGCTGGCCCATTCATAACCATGTGGGGCGCATCAGACTCGAAGCCGATTCTGGCGGCACCCAACTCGAATACCTGATTGAGTTTGATTCCCGCCTGCCATTTGCTGGCGCCCTGCTCGCCACGTCCCTTTGCCGGTACTGGCGACGCGGCATCCACAAGGCCATTGAAGACATCAGCGCCCACGCGCCCACACCTCACCCTTCCGCATGAGCATTCTTAAATCTCTACTGATCGTTGCCGTACTCGCGTTGTTGGGTGCGGCCCTGCTGTACGTCGTTGCACCGGGAACATTCGTCGATCTCGCCATCAGCGCCGAACGCCGAGCCGCTGGCCTGGAAAAGCATGAAGTCGAGATTCCCGGCTTTACCGTGCAGTATCTGGACAGCGAAGGGACCGGCGCTCCGCTGTTGCTGCTTCATGGATTCGGTGCAGACAAGGACAACTGGACGCGTGTTTCGAGAAGTCTGCACAAGCACTACCGGGTCATTGCACCGGACCTGCCCGGCTACGGCGAAAGCGATGGCCCGACTGACGTGCCCTACACCATTGCTTCACAGGTGGAACGAGTCCGCGCATTTGTCACTGCACTGGGCCTGACCCATGTCCATATCGGCGGTAATTCCATGGGTGGCGCCATTTCTGCCGCCTACGCTGCGGCATACCCCAATGAGGTAGGCAGCCTGTGGCTGCTGGCGCCGGCTGGAGTTGGCAGCGCTCCGACCAGTGAGCTTGGACATCTGCTGGAAGCCTCGGATGGACGCAATCCGCTGATTGCAGAAACACCAGAAGAATTTGACGCGCTCATTCACTTCGCAATGGAAAAGCCGCCCTACATGCCGGCGGCGGTAATCAGGGTATTGTCTGACCGCGCAATCGCCGCGCAGCCGCTTCGAAATCAGCAGTTCAAAGACATCATCAGTGAAGGTCTGACACTGGAGCCGCTCATTTCGGATCTACCCATTCCGACGCATATTCTCTGGGGAGATTCGGACCGGCTGCTGCATGTCGGTGGCGCCGATGTGCTCGCACGCATCTTGCCCAATGCCAGCAAGACGATAATGAAAGATATTGGGCATCTGCCCATGATGGAGGCGCCAGAGCTGTCGGCTGAAGACTATCTGCGCTTCCGCCAGACACTGAGCGCGACTTAACAAGCACATGCCTTTTAGGACGCTTCAATCACCATGATCTTGCGCCACTGGCTGCGTCTGTACCTGCCACTGGCCTTGATCGTGGCATTGATCTTTCTGGGATACGCGCGCGTTCAGGCCCTGCAGGAAAACGAGCTGCGAATCAATCGCGACAGAACCACCCTGCAACTTGCCAGTGAAAGCCTCTCACAAGAGTTGACGTCCTCGGCCCACGATCTGGGCGTCATCGCGCGCACGCCGGCCGTGCTGGGATACATAGAGACGCCCTCAGCTGAGTTTCGCGGCTACGTCGAGTCCATCATGTCTGCCTTTACAAAGCAGAAATGGGAATACAGACAGATTCGCTTACTGGATGCCAATGGCCTTGAACTGATCCGGGTTGACCGCACGTCAGAAGGGCCCGTCGTCGTGCCCACTTCGCGATTGCAGGATAAATCCCAGCGCGACTACTTCACCACTGCCATCGCATTGCGGCCCGGGGTCATGCACGCCTCCCGGTTTGATCTGAATGTTGAGTTTGGCGTGATCGAAAAGCCCATCAATCCGACCCTACGACTGTCGATGCGCCTGCAATCGAACAGTGGGAAGGCATATGTTCTGGTCGCGAATCTTCGTGGCAACGTTTTGCTCAAGGGTCTGACCACCATATTCGCAGCCAACGACGGTGAGTCCTGGATGCTGGATGAGGCAGGTTACTGGCTGATACACCCGGACAGAACCGTCCCCTGGGGCGCACAGCTCAATCCGCAGAATCGCGTCCAGAATAAACATCCCGAGATCGCCAGGCATCTGGGCACCGAACCGGCGCCATTCACCGTAGGAACGCGTGAGTACCTGACCCAGCGCTTTCGCCCGCTCCAGGACCTGGTCGATAATGGCTATTTCGAAGAATCCCCGGCATTTGATCTGGTGATCAGCCATCACCGCGCAGGGATTCAGATCGCGCTAGGTCGCTATCTCATTGGGTTGTTTGTTTTGATACTGATTGCCCTTGGATTGGGCTGCGCAATTGTGGTGAGCCTTCGCGAACGCAGTGCAATCGCAGAGAGAGAACGGCAGAGCCTGCTCGAAAGCAACGCCCGCGATAACGCAGAACGCGCGTGGATACGTGATCGCATTTATCAGCTCAGCCTGAAGCTATCTGCTGCGCGGAGCGCCGAGCAGTTGGGGGCGATGGCACTTGAAGAAATTGCGCCCCACGTGAACCTGGCTGCGGCTTGTATCTACGTTGTTCGCAACCGACGCTCCAGTCTGATTGCCGGCTACGGCCTGACCCAGACCGACTCACATCGGGAATTCGGCCTCGGCGAAGGGCTTATCGGCGAAGTTGCGCGCACCGGCGTGGAACGGCGGATGACACCGCCGCCCCAAGGTTATCTCGATATTTCCGCTGGATTAGGGCAAGTGCCGGCCGCTGAATTGCGAGTCTTGCCGCTGACGATGCACGGTCGAACCGTGGCCGTTATTGAACTTGCGCTGACATCACAACTCAATCAGAGACAGGAAGAGTTTCTGAAACAGATGCTGCCCCTGCTGGCACTAGATCTGGACGGATTTCATCGCTCGCGCAGATCTGAAGCCTAAAGGCCCGATCCCCGCCGGCGGTTCATTTTGAGAGGCTACAATTTATGCCTCGCAAACACGGAAAGATGGTTATGGCCAGGCTGCTGAAGATTTTACTGATCACTGTTGTTGCGCTTGTGATTGTCGTATTCGGAGGCTTGGCGATCGCTGCCAAGTTCATCGACCCCAATGACTACCGCGGAAAAATCACCGAACTGGTCAAAAAGCAGACCGGGCGCGATCTGAGCCTGGGCAATATCGAGCTCAGCATTTTTCCGTGGCTCAATGTTCAACTCGACGATGTCAGCTTCAGCAATGCCCCCGGTTTTGGCTCACAACCGATGGCGCGCATCGACAACGCAGCCGTTGGCGTCCAGTTGATGCCCTTGCTGCTCGATCGCAAGGTGGAAGTCAGCACCGTCACCCTGAATGGGCTTGACCTCGATCTGGCAGTCGACGCCAATGGCGTCACCAACTGGGATGATCTGATCAAGGCTTCCGAAGCAGAAAAGCCCGCAGATCCTGATGCCGATAAAGGCAAGTCGGTGGACCTTGAAAGCATCGACATTGCCGGCGTCGCCCTTAAAGACGCCAACATCCGCTATCGCGATGCGCAAACCGGTCAGGCTTATCGCATCGAGAAGCTCAATCTGGACACGGGCGCCCTGCAACCGGGCAAGTCGATTGATATCGAGGCCTCGCTCTCTGCCATCGCGGAAGCTCAGAAAATGTCCGGCGACCTGACGCTGTCAGCTACCGTGCTGGCCGACATGGTGGCGCAGAAGGCCAGCATCAGTGATCTATCACTGGCAGTGACGACCCAGGGCGATGGCATGAATGCCAGCGCCAAACTCGAAGGCAATGTCGCGGCCAATCTGGGAACGCAGCTGGTGGATGTCTCGGACCTCAAGCTGGACTTCGACACCCAAATGGCGGACTTGTCGGCCAAGGGCACGCTCACAGGCAAGCTCAAGGCGGCGCTCGCTGAGCAGCAGTTTGAAGTGGCGGGACTCAAGCTGGACGCCGACGCCTCAGGTGATGCCATTCCCGGCGGCGCCCAGGAGCTCGCGCTCAGCGGCAACGCGCTCTACAACGGCAGTCAGGGCACGCTCAAATTCAATGACGGCAAGATCAGGGCGGCAGGTCTGAACGTGAGCACCTCGATCACCGGACAAGGCCTCAACGGCGACAACCCTCGCCTTTCCGGGCCAATCGACGTGGCCTCGTTCAGCCCCCGTGATTTGCTCAAGACCTTGGGACAGGACGATATCAAGACCAGCGACGCCAGCGTGCTGAGCAAAGCCAGCCTTTCGACACGCTACAGCGGCAGCTTCAATTCCGCGCGATTCGAAGACCTCAAGCTGAGTCTGGACGACACAAACGTCACGGGCGCCTTTGCAGTCCGCGATTTCAAGACCCAGGCACTGGAATTTGCGCTCAAGGCTGATCAGTTGAACGCAGACCGATACACCACAGCGGACGAAAGCAAGCCGGCGGAAAAGCCGAGCAAGTCCGGCAGCAAGGAACTTAACAAGACCGAGATTCCGGTCAAGGCACTGGAAGGACTCAATGCCAGCGGCACCCTCGACGTAGGCGAACTCAAACTCAAGGGAGCAACACTCAAGGATGTAAGGCTGCGTGTTGATGGCCCCAAAAATGCGCCCAAGGTGGTGAAGCTCGACGCCAAGGCTTACGGCGGGCAGATTTCCACCAGTTCCAAGATTGCCCCAGGCGGCACGCCGAGCTATTCACTCAATACGTCGCTGTCGACCATGCAGATGGCGCCCATGCTGCAAAATTTCATGGGAAAGGATTTTTTATCCGGACTGGGCACCATCAAACTGGATTTGAATTCTGGCGGCACGACGGTTGGCGATGCACGCCGAAATCTGAATGGCGACGTTGCGCTCAACTTTGAAAACGGTGCCGTCAAAGGCTTCAATCTTGGCCAGATCGTGCGCCAAGGTCAGGCCGCACTGCGCGGCGAATCCTTCAATGCCGGTGAGGCCAAGGAAACCGATTTCAGCAGCATCGGGTTCGCAGCGAAAATCGTCAATGGCGTTCTCAAATCAGACCAGCTCAATGCACAAAGCCCCCTGTTTCGCTTGGCCGGTAGCGGCGAGATCGATCTGGTCAACGAAACCATCAACTACCTGGCCTCGCCCACCGTCGTGGGCAGTTCCAAGGGGCAAGGCGGCAAAGGTCTGGAGGAACTGGCAGGCCTGACGATTCCCATCAAGCTGACGGGCAGCCTGTATTCACCCAGCTACAAGCTGGATCTGAAGTCGGCGCTGCAACAGAAAGCCGGTCAGGAGCTCAAGGACAAGGTGGCAGAGAAGCTGCTGGGCAAGACTGGACTCGGCGACGGTGCCGATGGCGAAGAGGCCACGCCCATCACGCAAGAAGATCTCAAAGCCAAGGCCGCAGAGAAGCTCAACAAGGAACTGGGGCGTGGATTGAACAAACTGTTTGGCGGCGGCAAGAAGGCCGAGCCTGAACCCGAAGCTGAAGCCGCACCTGCAGAACAATAACCCGCATGTCCGCGCCTGGTCGCGCTGACTGATTGCGGATGAGCGGTCTTCGATGTCGCTACTGCCCAGTGGTGAGTGTGCTGGCGCTGGGCTTTATGGCCTCAACATGGGCCTACGAAATCAGCACGATCCGTGTCGGCCATGAGCAGCATCGCTATCAGATTCACATGGACGTGATCATCGACGCGGATGCGCATACCGTCTATCAATTGTTCTCTGACGTTAGGCATCTGACAGAAATCAATTCGGCGGTGGTTCAGGTGAAGGTTCTGGGCCCGGATACCGCACAACGCAAGCGGGTACAGACGCAGGTTCGCGGATGCGTGAGCTTCTTCTGCAGGACACTCGATCAAGTGCAAGACATGCGCTTCACCACGTACACCCATGATCGGGGCGGGGCCGTCAGCGCATCGGTCATTCCTGCGCTCAGCGATTTCCGGTACGGACAGGCGGCATGGCTGTTCACGAGCTGTGCAGGCAAGACCTGCCTGCGCTTTGATGCTGCTCTTGAACCCGATTTCTGGGTGCCACCATTGATTGGCCCCTGGCTGATTCAACGCAAGATGCGCGAAGAGGCCAGGCAAACCAGTGCCGGTCTGGAAGCTTTGGCGCAGAAGCATCAAGCTGGCCAATGAGCCGCATCACATCCAGTTTCTCTTCGCGCCTGCTCGACTGGCATCAGACGCATGGCCGTCACAACCTTCCCTGGCAGCTGCCCCGTTCGCCCTACCGCGTCTGGGTGAGCGAGATCATGTTGCAACAAACCCAGGTGGCCACGGTCATCCCCTACTTTGAGCGCTTCATGCAGCGCTTCGGGGATGTCGCGACGTTGGCGCAGGCCTCACTGGATGAGGTCCTCCAACACTGGGCAGGGCTTGGCTATTACGCGCGAGGGCGAAACCTTCACCGTGCGGCCATCGAGATGCACACACATCATCGTTCGCAGATCCCTTCCAATTTTGAAGACCTGATTCGCTTGCCTGGCATCGGCCGATCCACTGCCGGCGCCATTCTTGCGCAGGCCTTCGATCAGCGCTTTGCCATTCTCGACGGCAATGTGCGCCGCGTTCTGGCACGTCATGCCGCAGAAGAAGGCTGGCCCGGAAAACCCCTTGTACAGACGCGCCTGTGGGCGCAGGCCGAAGCGCGGCTTCCGAATGCGCGGTACGCCGACTACACCCAGTCGCTCATGGATCTGGGCAGCCTGCTATGCACCGCGCGCGCACCACGATGCAATGAATGCCCCGTCGCCGAAGACTGCATCGCACGCCAGCAAGGACTCACCGCGCAACTACCGACGCCCAAGCCGCGCAAAGCGCGCCCACTGCGCCATAGCTGGGCGCTGATCGTGCAAGACGACGCAGGCCATGTTCTGGTCGAAAAGCGGCCTCCTGCAGGCATATGGGGCGCTTTGTGGTCGCTCCCGCTGAGCATCAGAGACGAAACCCCACAAAGCCTGGCGCAGCGCTACGTCGGCGATGAGCAGCATCTGGCCTACTGGCCGCCAGTTCGCCACGCTTTCACGCACTTCGAGCTGGAATTGGGCATTTGCATCTGCAAGCTGACAGCAGATTCAAACGCGCAATCTGCGCGGGAATCAGCCGACTCGCAGTGGCTGGACCTGCACAAACCTGAGCTCTGGCCCGGAATGCCCGCGCCATTGCGTAAACTGTTGGAACGGGCTCGCCAAGCAAGCAATCAGGCAGCCACACCATCAAACCTCAATACCGGCAAGTCAACATGTCCCGAACCGTCCAATGCATCAAGCTCGGCAAAGAAGCCGAAGGCCTCGAGCGACCGCCCTATCCCGGCGATCTCGGCAAACGAATCTTTGAAAATGTCTCGCAAGAAGCCTGGCAGGGCTGGCTCCAGCATCAAACGCGCCTGATCAATGAATATCGGCTGACCCTCTCCGAAGCCAAAGCGCGAAAATTCCTCAGCGAAGAAATGGAAAAATACTTTTTCGGAGGCGGAGAATTGGCGCAAACCAGCTATGTTCCCCCCAAGAATGCAGGGGTTCCTTGACACTCCTTCGAGCCGCCGGTTTAATGCGCGACCCTCTTGTGACGCATCAGCGCTCTGAGGTATCAAAATAAGTAGAAATGGCCGGGTAGCTCAGTCGGTAGAGCAGAGGATTGAAAATCCTCGTGTCGGCGGTTCGATTCCGTCCCCGGCCACCATTGCATCAATGACTTACGGCATTCTCAGGTAAAGGCAAGTTTGACCTTGTGTAATTCCTGTGTAACTGAGCCGAGATTTACAGGTCACAATGTAGTCAGGGGAACTGATGCAAGGTGACTCAATTCGGTGATCAACGGCCCTCCGCTCGCCCAAAGACTGTGGCTTGTATCCCCAGCGATGACCGCGATCACGAGGCCGTCATCGCTAATCAGTGGTCCGCCGCTGGCTCCAGCCGAAACGCCCGCGTTGGAGCTCAGGTATCTGAGTCCACTGATCGCGCTCAACTGAGTGACTACCCCGTTACTTGAATACAGGTGATCTCCCGGCTTTATTTCAGGGAACCCAAAAGCACGGATTCTGTCCCCGACACTTGGTGAGGAGACGCTAGCCTTTAGTGCACCTAATGGGTTCTGGCCGCACTTAAAAGTAGCCAGGTCCCCATGTGAAAAGCGCCGCGCGTGAGTAATTGGCTTTCTATTGCCGAGATTATTTGCAGGCGCTATTTCCCACCTTTGGACTGAGAATCCAGCTTTCGTTACTGAATCGAACACGTGATTAGAAGTTACGAACCCAACCTCTTTGAGGTAGAAGGCAGTTCCGTTTGATACGTCAGTCCCTGACGGCCCCACCATAAAGATCGCCCAGACGCACGATTCCATGAGTTCATGGGGAACAGCCCTACCAAATACCTCGACACCGTGCGGGTAGCTTCCCAATACCTGTTGCGCTTGGAGTCGAAGCTTTGCCGTAAGTGGGTCGTCCTTACCACGGACCATCGACATGAAGGCTAATCGCCCCTCGATATTCCTGACTATCGACGGCGACGGACCGAGTCTGTTCACGTTATCGAATTGCTTTTCAAATCGCGTCTGTGCGATCGATTTACCATTCCTGCGAACATCACAGATACTTGCCCGTATTGATCTCACATAACTTCTGGGGACGTTCACCCGACTACCCACAATAAGCCCAGTCACTTCCTGACGTTCGTTCCGGAACGCAAGGCGTGACTTAGTGCCATTGATTGTGAACATGTGATGAGAAATGAGTGCCAGCAGTTCGCGTCCGAGTTCAAGCCCCCTGCTCCCGCCACTCACCCAACTGCCCACCAAAGCCTCGGGAGGCTCTCCCTGTTGCGCCGAAAACGTAATATCGTCCGCATAACGGCTGTACCGGCAAGAGTTGCGTTTGGCAAGCCGCTGAAGATCTCGATCAAGCCCACGACAGACCAAATTTGACAGGATTGGAGAGGTCGGCGCTCCCTGCGGAAGAACGCCTTGGTGACAACAAGCCTGCGCCAATAAGGTAGCGACTGGATCCGGAAACCAAAAAGGTCTATTCGCAAACAGTCCACGAATTCGCCCAAAGTGAATGCTCGGGAAAAAGTCACGAAGGTCAATATTCAGGAGCCATTGTGAATTCAGATGCTCTCGCGCATTCGTCACAATGCTGCGGTCCTTGGAGAAGCCATGGCAACCCTCCTTTGGGACAACCATTCCAGAAACACATCTCAGGACCTTCTGCTGAATATGCAACACCTTCTCGGGAGGAGCGAAAATATTCCGTGTTCCCCCAGCAGCCTTCCTTAAAGCGAAATGCCTGTACGTCGGACGAGCCCTAGCATAGAGATTGAAACGTAGCTGTTTCTCCGAAACCTCAAAGAACTCCGCCAAAGCAACAATTGACCGAATTTTTTTGAATTGAGTGATTTCGGCCGTCGACACCTTTAGCACGACGTACTTCCTTCAATAGTGCTCGCCCGCGCCCCGACTTTCTCTTTGCCGAAGCATCCAGGTAGCACTAGGCACCGGGAGTAGCGGCTTCTGGTGCAATCCAGAAGACCTTGATAACCACTGGCCGCGGTAACTACAGCCTCAGGTAAATCGAGGGCGGACGAGCTATTTGAGTCTACTTTTGACATAGAGATTACGCAATTGAGGGCTAACTCACATCCGACTCATCTGCCGCGTACAAATGCCTCTGAAACCCGACAAACACCTCCCTGATCTCGGAAGGCTTGCCAAGGTCTGCCGAGGCATCTGCAAGTGAATCCCCGTAGCGAATGCGCAGCAGTGGAGCAAGTTTCTCGGAATCCAGTTCCTGCACCCCCTGATGGACGTAATGGGCGAGCACGAACTCCACGAATGCTCTTTGCTTGTCAGTAAAGCTCGCCTGCGTTGCGATCTTAGCCCGGTCGGCCCTTTCCTGACGGGTTTCTGGAGCAAGCGCATAGCCCACGTAGGCGAGCACATCGAACAGGTCGCTGTGCTCGGCATCAATGATCTTCTGCATCTCGCGTAATTGGTCAACACCAAAGCCTTTCTCTGCCAGCCCCTCCAGCAGCTTCCGTCGCGTTCCGGGGTCGCTCCATAGGACGCGCAATTCTTCTTCGTCCTTGAAGAATTCCGGAAAAGAGCCATACATGGAGGCTAGGAACTGCTGCGCCGACATTGGCGTGCCGTCCGGGTGCCAGAAGCTGGTCGCCATCATGTGCTGGATCTGGCGGGCTTTGCCGTCTGCCAGCTTTACTTTCACCTTCTGCCTCTTCTCGCAGGCACAGGGATCTTGTTCGCATTTCTTGCACGGCCCCGGGGGACATTCGCAGGGCTGCTGACCGCAGACGGCGCACTCTGGCGGCGTTTCCTTCTCACATTCGCATGGATAACAGCCACATTTCTTGCACGTATCTGGCTCTATCGGCTCGCCGTCCCACTCCGGATCATTGAAGTGTTCGTGGGCGCGGACAAAGTCGTAGATGGTGAAATAGTCCTTGCCATCATAGAGACGGGTGCCGCGTCCGATGATCTGCTTGAACTCGATCATGGAATTCACCGGCCGCAGCAGAATAATATTGCGGATGTTCCGGGCATCCACACCGGTTGACAGTTTCTGCGATGTAGTCAGGACAGTGGGAATGGTCTTCTCGTTGTCCTGAAACTCGCGCAGGTGCTGATCGCCGCGGGCTCCCTCGTCCGCCGTAACACGCTCGCAATAGCCTGGATCGCGGCTGGTCTTGATCTGATTGATGAAGTCGCGCACCAGCAGCGCGTGCTTTTGGGTGGCGCAAAAAACCAGCGTTTTCTGCTTTTGGTCGATCTGTTCCATGAAGATGCGGACACGCTTTTTCTCGCGCTCAGGGATCTCAATGATCTTGTTGAAGTCTTTCTCTTCGTATCGCTTGCCCTGTTCGATCTGGCCTTCAATCACCTCGTCGTCAGACGTGTAGACGTAGTCATCCAGCGTAGTGGCGATCTGCCGCACCCGGAACGGGGTTAGAAAACCGTCGTTGATGCCTTCCTTGAGCGAGTAGACAAACACCGGCTCGCCAAAATAGGCATAGGTATCGACGTTGTCCTTGCGCTTGGGCGTGGCGGTCAGGCCAAGATGCACAGCGGGCGAAAAATAATTGAGGATGTCGCGCCAATTGCTCTCATCTCTTGCGCCGCCCCGGTGGCACTCGTCGATGATGATGAAGTCGAAGAAATCTGGCGGGTAGTCGCCAAAGTACGGAGACGGTTCGCCATTCTTTGGCGGCCCGCTCATAAAGGTCTGAAAGATGGTGAAGAAGACATTGCCGTTAGTCGGCACCCTGCCTTTCTTGCGGATGCTGTCCGGCGCTATCCGCACCAACGCGTCATCGTCGAATGCGGCGAACGAAGTGAAGTCATTGAAGGCTTGCGTCGCCAGTGTGTTGCGATCTGCCAGAAACAGAATGCGTGGCCGGCGCTGTGCGTCGCGTTTGAGATTCCAGCGCGCCTCGTGCAGCTTCCACGCAACCTGAAAAGCAATCGAAGTCTTGCCGGTGCCGGTGGCCAGGGTGAGTAGAACACGGTCTTTCTCATTGGCAATCTGCTCAAGCACCCTGTTGACTGCCAGCTCCTGATAAAAGCGGATGAGCCAGCCGCCGCCCTTGTCCGAGAACGGCACGGCAACAAAACGGTCTCGCCATTCATTGGTCTTGGCAAAGTTGCGGTCCCATAACTCCTGCGGCGTGGGATAGGCCGCGACCACGCCTTCGTGGCCGCTCTGCATATCGCAGCCGTAAAGACCCTGCCCGTTGGTGCAGTAGGTAAACCGCAGTTTCAGCTTGGCCGCGTAGTCCTTGGCCTGCCCGAGCCCTTCGGTCAGCGCTTTGTCCCAGGCTTTGGCTTCCAACACCGCCAGCTTGGTATTGCGGTATTCAAGGACGTAATCCGCTATCAGCGGCTTGGCGCGTTTGCCGGTGCCGTCCAGGCGTCCAAGCGTGATGGGGTATTCACGCCGGATGCGGCTGCCTTCGACCACGCCCCAGCCAGCGGCCTTGAGCGCAGTATCTACATGCTCAGCGCGAGTTTCAGCCTCGTTCACGGCCAGTCATTCCCCGTTGTTCTCGGAGAATATAAGCCATTGATTCGTTGGGGGTGAAGCCTGTTTCCAGGAACACTACCCGGTGCGCCGCTACTTGGCGGGCTGGGCTTGTGGGTTCAGCAGGCGATTCTGGCGTTCGGTGGCTTTCTCAAGCACCTCGCCATAGACCCGCTTTTTCTCACGCGCAGAAGCGTTCCGGATGAAATCCGAGAAGGACGTGGATGGAACAGTGGGGGTTTTGGGCTTAAACAGTGACATGGTCTTCAAGCCTTGTTAGCGCAGGCCAAGCATTCGTCTGACATCGGATTCTTTGTACCGTTCCGGTATGTGGTTGTCAATTTGATCCACCCCCGCCTTGTAGAAACGGTGTGAGCCGTCATTATTCTTCATCAACAGGTCGACGCCGATATCTTTGCTGAACTCCCGTTTGAGTTGGTTCACTACCTGACGGGCGGCAAAATACTGGGTGACAAAGGTTTCCGGCTCAATCCGGCGGCCTTCTGCCTTCTCCCGCGCTAAAACAAACTGCCACGCCTGCTGCGGCTCCTGATACACGTAGAGAATCTGAACGGTCCGCTCTTTCCTGAGCGAACGCTCGATATTCTGGTGGGCTACGCGATAGCTGGACAGGGTTCCGTCCATGACAAAGCTCTGGCCCTTCTTGAGCGCCTTGTCGTGGATGGCCTCCACAATGGGCACCACCGCACGCTGGAACAACCAGGCGTTGGCCCCGGTATAGCCGGGAATCAGGGCGCGCAGCTCGTCGGGGTCAATCCGCAGAATCCGATTGCCGTCCTTGGACTGTCCTTCCAACAACTCGATGGACGCTTCGGTCTTGCCTGCTCCGGGCGAACCCGCCATGAACACCGATACCGGACAATCCTCCGGTACGTACACCGCGGGGTCCGTCCGCTCCCGCACGATCCGTGCGCGATTCGCCTTGGCATAGGCGACCGCATTGTCTGCAATGCGTCGCTCGGCTTCGGTCATGTCCATTGCGAATACCTTCCTACAACTCGCCGTTGAATGCTTGGTGCAGCAACGATTTTTTCAGTTCGTCGAGGGCGGCGAATTTTTGGGTGCAGATGGATTCGAGGTGTTGACACACCTTGTGCATTTCTTCAATTTTCCTTACTAGGGTGCCCTGCTCAGTCAGTGATGCAGGAAATGAAATCTGCACCTCTCGGATTTCCCCTAAATGAAGATTCGGCACCCCTGATCCTTTTAGCCGTTTGTTGAACTGATGCTTTGCAACCGGTGAGTTAACAAAATATAGGAGCAATTTCGGCAGTAAGAGGTCACGGGCACGCAGTAGAGCAAGGCTCACATAAATATCGAAAACGGTATCGCGATCAACCATAGCAGCGACACCAGTTGTCCCATTTTTCGCCAACAAAATGTCATTTCGCCTCGGGGCCACTCGTTTATGCATCTCAAGGTGCTGATGTTGATCTATGTACTTAACGCGGTCCCAATCAACCGTTCCAGAAGTGACGTTCCGAGAAGACAAAAACACTACGCCTTCATCGAAGTAGGTCGGCGTCTGGTGAGTTCCGTCTGTAATCTTTTCGCAAACCTCCATCAATCTATGGCGTACCCAATTCGTGCCGCCATGGCTGAAAATTGATTGAAGATAGCTTTCAAACAGCGCGCGGGCGTTTTGGCGGTTTTGTTCGGCGAGGGCTTTGGCGGTGGCGATGCCCGCAAACGCTTCGTCGAGGATGCCGACGATGCGCTGTTGTTCTGCCAGCGACGGAATCGGAATCTGACAACTCTCAATAAAATCTTTAGAGATGCGTTTATGGCCGACTGCACCGCCCATATTACGTTCTCCGGCACTTCGAAACTCATCTGTCGACAAGAAATAATAGAGCCACTCATTGAATAGCTCTTCATGCGGTCGAAAAACCAAATACTCGCTCGACCCGAATCCGATCCCGTTCATCAAATCCGATGCTATCCCGAGCTTTCCATTCTCAAAACAGGGAGTGATTTTCGCCAAAAGCACGTCCCCATCAGCAAAATATGTATAGCTGCCAACCACTTCATCGAGCTGCTTAGTTGTCGTGGGACGCAAAAATTTTTGCTCAATACCAAGGCATTCCATGGGAGCAAACGAGACCAGTTCTTTTCCGTCCAAATTTCTCCGTGCAAGCGACTTCGGCGGCTTGATATGACACGCCTCTGAAAGTGACATACCGCGCCAGCTTTCCCTCATATCTGCGCCCTAATCTTTGCCAACACCTCTGCACTCTCCGCATCTAGCGCCGCGATCTCATCCAAAATCTCCTGCGGACTGCGATGCACCGCGGCATCCCCGCCGTCCGGATTCTTCACCGACAGATCAAAGGTCGCCGCGTCAATGCCAGTCGCATCCACGCTCCAACTCTTGGGCGAATCCGCAAACGTTCCTTGCAGCTCCACAAACTCCTCCAAATCCGCATCATTGAGCGGATTGGTCTTGCCCATATTGCGGCCCGGATCGAGCTGGTAGTACCAGGTCTTTCGCGTGGGTGCGCCTTTTTCAAAGAACAGCACCACGGTCTTTACGCCTGCGCCCTGAAAGGTGCCGCCGGGGCAGTCGAGCACGGTGTGCAGATTGCAGGATTCCAACAGCAATTTTCGTAGCGAGACACTGGCCTTGTCGCTGTTGCTCAAAAAAGTGTTCTTGATGACGATGGCGCCGCGTCCACCGGCCTTGAGCATGCGAATAAAATGCTGCAGGAACAGAAAGGCGGTTTCGCCGGTGCGGATGGGGAAGTTCTGCTGCACTTCCTTGCGTTCCTTGCCACCAAAAGGCGGGTTGGCCAGCACGATGTCGTAGCGGTCTTTTTCCTGAATGTCCGCCAGATTCTCCGCCAGGGTATTGGTGTGCAGGATTGTGGGCGCTTCAATGCCGTGCAGGATCATGTTCATGATGGCAATGACGTAGGCAAGGCTCTTTTTCTCCTTACCGTAGAAGGTGCTCTCCTGCAGGGTCTTGGCGTCGCTGGTGGTGATGCCGGGCTGGTTCAGATAATCAAAGGCTTCACACAAAAAGCCAGCCGAACCGCAGGCTCCGTCATAGATGCGCTCTCCGATCTTGGGCGCAGTGACCTTGACCATGGCGCGGATCAATGGGCGCGGGGTGTAGTACTCACCGCCGTTGCGCCCGGCGTTGCCCATGTTCTTGATCTTGGCTTCGTACAGATGCGACAGCTCGTGCTTTTCGGTCTGCGAGCGAAAGCGCAGCTCGTCTATGTGGTCAATGATTTCGCGCAGGTTGTAGCCGCTGCGGATCTTGTTCTTGATCTCGCCAAAGATTTCGCCAATCTTGTATTCCAGCGTATTGGGGCCGCTGGCTTTCTGGGTGAAGCCGTCCAGATAGGGGAAGAGCTGGTTGTCTACAAACTCGCGCAGGTCTTCGCCGGTCAGCGCCTTGTTGTGGTCCAGCTTGCCGTCAGCGTCTTTGGGCGCGGCCCATGTCTCCCAGCGATACGGCGGCTCCAAGATGTAGCTGTAGCTGCGCCCTTCCAGTTCGGCCTGGGTGGCCTTGTCTTCTTCCAGGCCGTCCAGATATTTCAAAAACAGCAGCCACGAGGTCTGCTCGGTGTAGTCCAACTCGGTGGTACAGCCCGCCTCTTTCCAGAGTACGTCGTCAATATTCTTGAAGGCTTGTTCAAACATGGTTCTTTCTAATTCTTCTTTTATGGGAATGTCGAAACGGACATTGCCGTATCACGCGGCGGCTTTGGTCTTCTGAGTGGCTGATTCTGCGGGGACAGCGTAACGCGCTTGGAGTTTGTCCATTGCATCGGCAATGTGTGCGCCATTCTGATGGGCGTAACGCTCCACCATGGACAAGGTTTTGTGGCCGCTGATGCGCTTTACGGTAGGCAGGTCTACTCCCGCTTGGACCAGATGGGTAATCGCCGTATGCCGCAGCGTGTGGCGCACGACTTTGTCGGGGTCCAACCCGGCCGCTATCACAGCACGCCGGAAGCCTTTGCGGATGTCAATGGCATGACCGCTGGCGGCAGATGCGGAGGGAAACAGCCATGGTGTGCCGGGGGGCAGTGCCTTGATGTGACCTTCAAGAAACTTGGCCAGATCGCTGGTGATGGGCTGCTCCCTTGCCCCAGCTTTGGCTTTGGGTATGGAGATCATGCGCCGCTCAAGGTCAACGTGCTCGCGACGGATGCTCAGAATTTCCATTTTTCGCATAGCGGTGGCGAGCCCGATCACGACGAATGGATAAACATGCGGATTGCTGTCCTGCATGGCGTGTTCGACCAACGAAGCCGCCTGCTCCGCCGTCAAGTACTCAATGCGTCCCTGCCCTTCTGCAAATCGGTTGATCTTGGGAGGTCGGCGGTCCATCCATCCCCATTCAATCGCCTTATTGAACAGGTGCGAGAGCACCGCCAGTTCTCGATTGATGGTGCCGGGCTTGGCGCAGGACAGCTTGTCGGCCGCGAGCCTTACTGTCCTACCCCGTGGGCGAATCTTGTTGGTTTGCTGCAGGCGCTGGCGCTTGTACCGCTCAATATGGAATCCGCTGATCTTGACTAAGGCCATTGAGCCGAAGAAGGGCACGAGGTGCAGACTCAGGCGTGACGCCTTCTTGGCAACGTCCTTGGCACCCGCCTCCGTTTGGCGCTTGATGTACCGGTCTGCGGCGTCCTTGAACGACAGTGCCACCTTGCGGCCCTTGGGCAGAGCCAGACGCTCATGCTTGGCGTCATTGCGGATCTGAGCAATAAAGTCCTCAGCCTGGGTGCGAGTGGTGCCGTCCGACTCGCGGCCTACAACGCGATGAATGCGCTGGCCGTCCACCATGATGTTGACGGCAAAGACACCGTCGCCATTGGCAAGGCGCTCGAAGCTGATGCCGTGCTCATTGAGCTTATTCCCGGCAGCGAGCTTGCGCATTGCCGGGCGGGTGAGTTTAGCGAAGGATTTGGCCATGGATCGGTCTCAGAAGGGAATCGCGTTGGGATCTTCTTTGACCCAATCTGGAAGCGCTGAAGCAGGCTCCTCACCTTTGGCGACTGCGCAGAAGGCTGGCCAGTAGCGCCTAAGTTTCTCCACATCCAAGTTTTGCTCACTGACTTGCCAAATCCATGAATGCGGCTGTTGCGTTTCGAACGTGCCACGCCATAACCCGCCATTCTCGCGAATCAGCTTCCAACGCTTTTGCTCTTCGTGAGTCAACAGTTCTGGGTAGTTGAACGCTAACTTGGCAAATCGGTCAGGCTCATCCACATCCCATAGTGTCGCGGATTCTTCCAATACGGATGGAGCGGAATCCGCGTTACTGGATGCACCGTCACCCAGGATGATTCGGCCAAGGGCATCCTCAATCGCCCACTCGATGAAGCTGGAGAGGCTACGGCGATGCTTGAGCGCCGCTAGTTCGGCTAAGTACCGGAGCCTAGGGTCTAGGCGCACTGTGACCGTTTCTGAGCGGGACATTTTCCCCCCGCCCCCTTTTCGCTTTTCCTGTTCTGTCATCGCCTATCCCTGTGTCGAAAGTTCTCATCCATTCTATGATGCTATGTGTTCTATTTCAATACATTGAATGTAAGTTTATTCTTGCGCTGTCTTTAGCAACCTCAATATATAGCGCAATTAACCCGATCCAAACACAATCAGTAGTGGTTCTGCCCGATGGCCGCATGGATCGTAAGAATGCGGCCCGCTACACGGGCCTTTCTGTCAAGACGCTGGCTATGCATGCCTGTAAGGGAACCGGGCCGCGTTCAATCAAGCGTGGGCGCGTCTTTTATTTCAAGGAAGACCTGGATGAGTGGATCAAGTCCGGCTAGCCGCTTGAAACGGCGATAAGCCCTTCACCAAAGCCACGAACTCCAGAAAGTACCCTCGCCGCTGAGAATCCATTCGCCTCCCTGAGAATGCGAGTCGTTGGGGAAACGGCTGCCCGCAATCCGAGGAGAGGACATGCCGCGACGCACGCCAAACCCGAAACTCCCCAAGATTCACCGCAACTACACGATGGAAGAAGCCGCCTCTCTTCTGGGCGTACACAGAAACACCGTGAGGCTGTGGATCGAACAAGGTCTGGAGACTTGTGACAGCGCGAGACCGACACTCATTCTTGGAAGGCACTTGGCGCAATTTCTGGCCAAGAAGCGCGTGAAACACAAACGCACTTGCGAACCCGGTCAACTCTACTGCGTTCGTTGCAGGACCCCTCGCAGTCCCCTCCGAGAAACAGTCGGCTACCAAGCGACCGGCACAAGCGTTGGCAACCTGACGGGCACTTGTTCGGACTGCGGCCTACGCATGAACAGGCGGGTCAGCGAGGCCAAGTTGGATGCAGTTCTTGGAAATTTGCGGATACACGTACCGCAGGCAATGGAACACATAACAGAGAGCACCTATACCCCCCTAAACAGTGACTTAGAGAGTGGAGATTTGAGTGATGTCAAAGCACGTACCAACAAACGCTAACACCCCTGCGATTGAGCAGGCGTTTGCAGATGCCAAACCGGAGAAAAATGAATTGAGCCAGCACCCACTGAGCGCAGCATTCCCGGCGATGAATAGCCAGGAACTAGAGGTGCTGTCGAGTGACATCGCCGTAAACGGTTTGCGAGAACCCATTGCGCTGTTCGAGGGCCAGGTCGTTGACGGTTGGCATCGCTTGCGAGCTTGCAAGATGGCAGGCGTCGAGGCCGAAACCTACATGTATCGCGGTCTCGATCCGATTGCGTTTGTCATCAGCAAGAACGGACACCGCCGTCACCTGACCCAAGCACAAAAGGCGCAGGCGATTTCCAAAGCTACCAGTTGGCGCCAAAACGGGAGCAATCAGCACGCAGGGTCCGCCCCCGGTGCGGAGGCTCCAGAATCCACAGGGTCCGCCAAGTTGGCGGCCCCTCCCAAGCCGACCGCCACAGCAGCACAAATGGCGAAAATGGCCGGGGTTGGCGAACGCTCAATCGAGCGCGCCAAAACCATTGAGAGCGCCGGTCTGGGCGATGAAGTCCGCGACGGCAAGATCGGGGCCACAAAATCCGCTGAGATTGCCAAACAAGGCCCAGAAGCCGTGGCAAAAGCCAAGGCCGCCATGGCTCAAGGCCAGCCGGTCGAGGCGCCCGCCCCCAAGCCCAAGGCGAGCAAGCCTGCTTCTGGCGACACCGAATCAGCTCTCGAAGCCGTCCGCGAAGAACTGGCCAAGGTCAAGGCTGAATTCGAGGATTACGTCGAAAACGCGCAGGAGACCGTCAGCCTCCTCGAAGACGCCGATGCAGAACTCCAGATGTTGCGCCGCATCGTCGAGGCCGAGGACAAGGGCGCGGCCATCATCGAAGAAGGCAAGCGGCTGCGTCAGAAAGTCGAAAACCTTGAGGGGGTCATCCGCGGCCTGACCAATGAGAAGAACGCAGCGGTGCGGGCAGCCAAGGGTTACAAGCGCGCCATCGACAAGTTGGAGCGCCAAAACAGGGCAGTACGTGGCTCAAACGCGTCCTTTAATGCATCTGCTGTCTAGCAAACCTTATTCATCACTCAAGGGCAATCGCAACTGATTCAGAGAGGCAAAAGCCATGTCAAAGCACAACCCTAAAAATGAGCGTATCAAACGACGCTACTTCGCTTACTTGAAGGAAGCCAAGCGCAATGATGAGCAGACAGTCGACGCGGTGGCAAAGGCCCTTTCTCGCTTTGAGAGCTACACGAAATATCGCGACTTCAAGTCGTTTCATATCCAACAGGCGATCAACTTCAAAAAGCATCTGACGAGTCAAGTCGCCATCCGGAGTGGTAAGAGCCTGAGCAAGGCGACACTGTCCTCCACTCTGTCGCACCTCAAGCGCTTCTACCTTTGGCTCGCAGGCCAACCTGGGTTCCGTTCCGCACTCCAATATTCAGACGCCGAATATTTCAATTTGTCGGAGAAGGAAACGCGCATTGCGGGCGCTCGACGCACTAGGCCATCTCCCACTATCGAGCAAATAAAACGCGTCATCAACGAAATGCCGTGCGAGACATCCATCGAAAAGCGCAACCGTGCGCTGATAGCTTTCACCCTCCTGACGGGTGCCCGCGACATGGCTATTGCCAGCTTTAAGCTGAAGCATGTCGATCTGGACAGAAAATTGGTCTTTCAAGACGCCCGCGATGTCAAAACCAAATTCAGTAAGACATTCACTACCTATTTTTTCCCAGTTGGCAAAGAAGTCGAAAAGATCGTTACCGATTGGATTGTTTACCTACGGAATGCGAAACAAGCGAATGACAATCATCCGCTCTTTCCCGCCACGCGAATCGAAGTGGGTAGCAGCAGTCAGTTTGAGGCGACTGGCTTACTCGCAAAGCACTGGGCGACCGCCTCCCCCATTCGCCGCATCTTTCGGCAGGCATTTAACGATGTGGGCCTCCCCTACTTTCACCCTCATTCGGTGAGAAGCACCCTAACGCGACTCGGAATGAAAATCTGTAAATCCGGAGAGGACTTCAAAGCGTGGAGCCAGAATCTGGGCCATGATGACGTCAAGACAACGTACATCGGCTACGGAGAACTCGATCCGGTTCGCCAGGGCGAAGTTCTCCGACACCTACATAGCACCACTGACAACGGCCAGAAGACCTCTAAAGAACTGCTAAGGGAGTTGGAAGTCGCCATGGAGCGAGAGCGTGCCTAGGCACAGCGATCGTTGACAAGAAGCTCTTAGAAGAATCGACAACCGCAATCCATCTAGATTTCCTATGGAAAAAATGTAAGCGCCCCACACTCCCAGCCGAGCCAGGACATTCAGGCCGCAGGACATAACGGGCCAACCTTTGATTGAGCTAAGGGTTGGTAGACTAGCGGCAGACGAATCACTCGGAAAAGCTAGTGCATAAGGCCTTGAAGATACTTAAGCTCACCGCGTGGATGCTAGTTGCTCCCCTGTGGCCGCAAGCAAGTCAGGCGTCGGCATCGCCAGAGTGTGTCGCGGCGTATCAGCTCTACATTCAGACATCCATAGAGGATGGTATTTTCGGCACAGATCGCTGGAATCTAGACACGCCAAGCTGCGACGTGAGCATAACCTCAGACGGTCATGTGAGAGTGAGAGCTAATTACAAAACTGAATTGACCAACAGCAATGGCTACAAGCCTAGCTTCTCGATAGAAATGCGAAAGGCCAAGCCCGACGGAACATTCAAAGCATGCTCGATGCACTTTGAGGAGGACATGCTTTTTAGTGGCCGCTGTTAGCTCGGCGGAGACCAAGAGAGAATGGTTTATCCTTACGAAACGACCGTTCTTGGATGCCGCTTCCGGGTTCCCCTCCTCTGACCTTGCAACGAGGAAACCGAGGGGCAAAATGTAATGTAGAACCTCTCGCACCGCAATTCTTTTGAGCTGTGCCGCTTCATATGGCTCGCAACAGCGATTCTTTGATGACAATGCACCACCCGGCCTACAGGAGATTTCAATGAAAAACGAACGGAGCTGGATTTTTCTCGCAATTCCTATCTTGACGCTCTTTCCACCCATAACGTTCGCCGATTGGAAATTTCATCAGGAAAAGGATGCGATGTCGGACGTGGTACGCCCATCTGCCAGTGCAGTAAATGCGACAGGGCATACGCTTAGCGTTTGGCTCGCCTCCGACAATGAAATTTGGCTCCAGCTTTCGATCCCTCAGTCGTCATCCGAAACCCTTGCCGACCATCTTCCCATGTTTCGAATTGATGATCTAAAAGCTCATGATCCCGAAGAAATTCGGCAAATAGCAAACGACCTATCGACGGCTTTTTCGATCACGAAAGAACGATATGACATAAATGTGGATGGCTTGGATAGTAGGGATGTAGCCAAAGTTGAAGTTCACCCAACATGGGTAGCGATTGAAAGAGAAACCTCCATCATTAGCGAACTCACCGAGGGAGAGTCCGTTCAAGTGCGCTACTACACAACCCGCGGGAGGGAAATTGATACAAATTTCACTCTAAGGGGAGCTGCTTCCGCAATTGGAAAGGTAATGGAGTTAATGTCAAATCCATGATGAGTTCCCTACAAACAATTAATCGAAGATCCAGACACCTGTACAAGTGCCTAAATTGGATTGCTGGACTTCGATTTCGCAGATGATATTTTCCGCGGCCAGCCCAAAGCAGCTCCGAAGAGAAACTCAAGCAGAGATTGAATCTGTGTAATTCTTGTGTAATCAGGCCGAGAAAATTACACAAACTTTAAGAACTGCAAAGAAACCACGGATGGAACGAAGCCGAAATTAACCTCATGAAATCAATATATTCGGACCAAATCAGAATTTACGAGATTTCATGATTTATATATTGAAAATCCTCGTGTCGGCGGTTCGATTCCGTCCCCGGCCACCATTGCAGAATGTTGATTGATCAACATTTTCGTGCCATCGCTTATTTGAAGGATTCCTGGCTCGCAACACAACCAGAGCATCAGGTCCCCGCCCCTGCATTTCGGGCGTCCGTGCCCACTGGTTCCACACTCCATCACAGCATGGAGATCAGCGACACCAATGTGCAAAGGCGACCGAGCTTTCGAACAAACGCGAGCGCAATCGCGATTACATTCGGATTCCCCAGATCGCGCACACGAGAAAATGCCTCCGACCTACGAAGGCTAACCCGCCAGTATCCAAAGCACGCTTAGTTCTTCTCGGCTCCCTGCTCGATCCAGCGCTCTATGAGCTCAATCTCAGCGGCGGGAAGTGGAATCGCGCTGCCGTCGGAAAACGGCATCGCAACGCCCGATCCTTCTGCTAGTGCCTGTGTGCCGCGCAGCTTATGCATCAGATAGCTCTTGGATGGCGCCCCCGCGGAAACGCGTGCGAGCGGAGCCTGAACGCTGTCTACACCCACCAGATTCTCGTAAGCCACTGAGCGCTGCAGATTCAGTTCACCACTTTCCGCACCCGCCACATGGCACACAACGCAGCGCGCGTTGAAAATGGGTTGCACATCCTGTTTGAAACTGACGCGCGACGCTTCCTGCCCGTGACCGCGCACGTGGCCGAGCAACAGCACCATGCCGACGCCGGCAACGAGCCAACGTGAATGCAGACGATTGGATCGGCTCACATCAAACCTCCTTGGCCGATTCTTCCAGCGCGGCCGTTCCGGCGAGAAATCCAAACGTCATCGCAGGACCAATGGTTCCTCCACCGCCCCAATAAGCCTGACCCGCCGGACTGGCGATGCAGTTTCCAGCTGCATAAAGGCCGGCAATTGGCTTCTGGCTGGCATCAAGTACCTGCCCTTTTGAATTAATTCTCGGTCCACCTTTGGTGTCGAGTGTTCCTGCACCCAGAATGGCGGCGTAGAAAGGTCCCTCCGATGCGATGGGAAAAAGCGTCTTGTTCTTGTAAGGGTTTTCCACTGGCTTGACCACCGCGAACTGCCACGCATTTTCATTCGGGCTTTCGCCACGCTGAAAGTCCTCGTCCTCACCCTGCTTGGCGAAACCGTTAAAGCGCTTGATCGACGCAGCCAGGTTCTTGTCGAACTCGGCGTCCAGACCGAGCCCACCCGTGTGTGGTGTGAGCTGCTGGAGCCGTGCAGATATGGCTTCGCGAAGTCCCGACAAGGTCGGCGCAGAAATCACGTGTTCGGCCTTGG
>TARA_R110000850_G_scaffold80947_2_pt1 | contig 114604 bp, 102 predicted proteins | sample TARA_R110000850 | Tara Oceans TARA_R110000850 (sample SAMEA4397586) | marine metagenome | biome: Polar Biome; feature: [SRF] surface water layer (ENVO:00010504); material: water (ENVO:00002006), including particulate matter (ENVO:01000060) such as... | depth 5 m | reverse complement strand
AACAAAAAGAATCCTAGATTTAAACAAAGACAAGGATAATTATGGCAAGAATAGCAGGGGTAGATATACCTAAACAGAAAAGAGGAGTTATTGCTTTAACATACATTTTTGGTATTGGTAATAGCAGAGCTAAAGAGATTTTAGAAAAAGCTCAAGTTAGCGAAGACAAAAAAGTTTCAGATTGGAACGATGAAGAAATCGGAGCAATTCGTGAAGCTGTATCATTTTTCAAAATTGAAGGTGAATTACGTTCAGAAGTTCAATTAAACATCAAACGTTTAATGGATATTGGTTGTAATAGAGGAATTCGTCATAGAGCGGGTCTTCCTTTAAGAGGTCAAAGAACTAAAAACAACTCAAGAACAAGAAAAGGTAAAAGAAAAACTGTTGCTAACAAGAAAAAAGCAACTAAATAATAAGTAATATGGCTAAGGCAACTACAAAAAAACGTAAAGTTATTGTTGAATCAACAGGAGAAGCTCATATTAGTGCAACTTTTAACAACATCATTATTTCTTTAACAAATAAGAAAGGTGAAGTTATTTCTTGGTCTTCAGCTGGTAAAATGGGTTTTAGAGGTTCTAAAAAGAACACTCCATACGCAGCTCAAATGGCAGCAGAAGATTGTTCAAAAGTAGCTCTTGACGCTGGTCTTAAGAAAGTAAAAGTTTACGTTAAAGGACCAGGAAACGGTAGAGAATCTGCAATCAGATCATTACATAATGGTGGAATTGAAGTTACAGAAATTATTGATGTAACACCAATGCCTCATAATGGATGTCGTCCTCCAAAAAGAAGAAGAGTTTAATCAAATATATTTACTATATTTGCACTCTTAAAAAAAATATTTTAGTATAAACTAGATAGAATTACGATTATCGAAGGATTAGACCTGAATTCATAATCTCTATCTTAAACAATTAAAAATGGCAAGATATACTGGTCCAAAAACTAAAATTGCTCGTAAATTTGGCGAAGCAATATTCGGAGAAGACAAAGCCTTCGAAAAAAGAAATTATCCTCCTGGACAACATGGAATGTCTAAAAGAAGAGGAAAAAAATCTGAATACGCAATCCAGTTAATGGAAAAGCAAAAAGCTAAATATACTTACGGTATTTTAGAAAAACAATTCAGAAACTTATTCAAAAAAGCATCTGCAGCTTCTGGTGTAACTGGAGAAATCCTTTTACAACTTTGTGAGTCAAGATTAGACAACGTAGTTTACAGAATGGGTATTGCTCCTTCTCGTAGAGGTGCACGTCAAATCGTTTCTCATAGACACGTTACTGTAAATGGTGAATTAGTGAACATTCCTTCTTATCACATCAAACCAGGTGATAAAGTAGCTGTTCGTGAAAAATCTAAATCTCTTGAAGCTATCGATCGTTCTTTATCTAATGCATCTCAAGTTTATGAGTGGATTACTTGGAACAATGATACTAAGGAAGGTACTTTTGTATCTATTCCTCAAAGACTTCAGATTCCAGAAAACATTAAAGAGCAACTAATCGTAGAGTTGTATAACAAATAAAAATACACATTAAGCGAATTATGGCAGTATTTAATTTTCAGAAGCCCGATAAAGTTATCATGATCGATTCAACCGATTTTGAAGGTAAGTTTGAATTCAGACCTTTAGAACCTGGTTACGGATTGACCGTTGGTAATGCACTTAGAAGAGTTTTACTTTCTGCATTAGAAGGTTTTGCAATAACATCAGTAAGAATTGAAGGTGTAGAACATGAGTTCTCTACAATTCCTGGTGTAGTTGAAGACGTTACAGAAATTATCCTTAATCTTAAACAAGTACGTTTTAAACGTCAAATTGAAGATATTGATAACGAATCTGTTTCAATGTCTCTATCAGGTAAAGAAGTGTTAACAGCAGGTGATTTTCAAAAATTCATCTCTGGTTTCCAAATCTTAAACCCAGATTTAATTATCTGTAACCTTGATAGCAAAACTTCAATTAATATGGAACTTACTATCGAAAAAGGTAGAGGATATGTTCCAGCAGAAGAAAACAAAAAAGCAAATGCACCAATTGGTACAATTTATACTGACTCAATTTACACACCAGTAAAAAACGTTAAGTATTCAATTGAAAACTTTCGTGTGGAACAAAAAACTGACTATGAAAAGTTAGTTTTCGAAATCCAAACAGATGGTTCAATCAATCCAAAAGACGCATTAACTGAAGCAGCTAAAACGTTGATTCATCACTTTATGTTGTTTTCTGACGAAAGAATTACACTTGAGGCTGACGAAATTGCTCAAACAGAATCTTATGACGAAGAGTCATTACACATGAGACAGTTGTTAAAAACTAAACTTGTGGATATGGATTTATCAGTAAGAGCATTAAATTGTTTAAAAGCAGCTGAAGTAGACACTTTAGGAGACTTAGTATCTTTCAACAAAAACGACTTAATGAAATTCCGTAACTTCGGTAAAAAATCTTTAACAGAATTAGACGAATTAGTCGCTGTAAAAGGTCTTACTTTCGGTATGGATTTAGCAAAATACAAATTAGATAAAGAATAAATTACTTCATATTTTGCTCTCCAATAGTGGATTGTAGCAAGATGAGGGTTAAATAAAAAGTCATGAGACACGGAAAAAAATTCAATCACTTAAGTAGACAAAAAGGACATAGAGCATCTATGCTTGCAAATATGGCTTGTTCACTTATTGAGCACAAACGTATCAATACAACAGTTGCAAAAGCGAAAGCTTTAAGAGTGTTTTTTGAGCCGTTAGTTACAAAATCAAAAGATGATACTACACATAACCGTCGTATTTGCTTCGCTTATTTAAGAGACAAATATGCTGTTACTGAGTTATTCAGAGAAGTTGCTGCTAAAGTTGGAGATCGTCCAGGTGGATACACACGTATCATCAAATTGGGTAATCGTTTAGGAGATAACGCTGATATGGCAATGATTGAGTTAGTTGACTTCAATGAATTGTACAACGGTGGTAAAAAAGAAGAGAAAAAAGGAAGAAGCCGTAGAGGTGGTAAAGCTAAAAAAGCTGAAGATACTACTACTGCTCCTGTTGCAGAAACTCCTGCTCCTGAAACTTCTGAAGAATCTACTGATAAAGCAGAATAATGAATATCAATTCATAAATACAAAAAAGGATAAGCTAATTTTTAGTTTATCCTTTTTTTTTGAATTTTAGTTTTTTGGAGCAGTAAGGTTTGGGCTTTATCTGGCTATGTAATTCCTGCTGTCCATTCTATTCCCGATAAATCGGGAGATGCCATTCCCATCAGGGCTAGAAGAGAATCTATTCAAATGTTTATAAACTTATTTTTTTAAAAAAAAGAATTACACTAAATTTGCAAAACAACACACACAACAAATGCAATACACTACAAAACAAAAAGCCATCGTATTACTAGCAGATGGAACTATCTTTCACGGTAAATCAATTGGAATTAGCGGTACAACTTTTGGAGAAGTTTGTTTCAACACTGGAATGAGCGGTTACCAAGAAATTTTTACAGATCCTTCTTATTTTGGACAAATCATGGTAACAACCAATCCTCATATTGGTAATTATGGTGTAAACGTTAACGAAGTAGAATCAAATGGAGTGAAAATTGCCGGATTAATTTGCAAAAACTTTAGTTTCAATTATTCACGACCAGATGCTTCTGAAAGTTTGTATGATTATTTTGAAAAACAAAATATCGTAGCGGTTTCAGATGTTGACACAAGAGCTTTAGTAAGTTACATTAGAGAGAATGGTGCACAAAATGCCATCATTTCTACAGACGGAACATCAATTGAAGATTTAAAAGCTCAATTAGCAAACGTTCCAAACATGAAAGGATTAGAATTATCTTCTAAAGTTTCTACGAAAGAACCATATTTTTATGGTGACGAAAAAGCTACTTATAAAGTTTCAGCCTTAGATTTAGGAATTAAAACTAATATTTTAAGAAACCTAGCCAAAAGAGATTGCTACATAAAAGTTTTTCCTTTTGATGCATCTTACGAAGATTTAAGCAGTTTTAATCCTGATGGATATTTCTTATCTAACGGACCTGGTGATCCAGAACCATTACATCAAGCACAAAAAACTGCGAAAGAAATTATAGCCAACAACAAACCTTTATTCGGAATTTGTTTAGGACATCAAGTAATAGCTTTAGCCAACGGAATTTCGACATACAAAATGTTCAACGGTCACAGAGGAATTAATCATCCTGTAAAAAATCTATTGACAGGTAAAGGAGAAATTACTTCGCAAAATCATGGTTTTGCAGTAAATAAAGAAGAATTAGAAAAACATCCAGATTTCGAAATCACACATTTACATTTAAATGATGATACTGTAGCCGGAATGCAAATGAAATCTAAAAACTGTTTTTCTGTACAATATCATCCAGAAGCAAGTCCAGGACCACATGATTCTGAATATTTGTTTGATACGTTTATAGAGAATATAAAAAAATATAAGTTACAAGAAGTTTAAAAAATGGTCAAACCTTACAGGTTTTTAAAACCTCTTAGGTTTTTTTATAAAATTCACAAAAGGTTTAAGATAAATTATCTAGCCCTGATTGTAATGGCATCCTTTTTACACCTGATAGGTTTTTATAACCTGTTAGGTGTAAAAAGATAGAATGAAAAGCAGGAAAATGATACCTAAATAAGGCCCAAGCCTTTCGCTTCTAAACTACTAAAACGTTATCGTTTATAAGTTTTAAAAGGATAGCATTGAATTGTTTTTCAATTTCGTAAGTTTGTAAAGTTTCAAAAATTCTTAAATCAAAAATCGTTAATCTTAAATCATAAATCTAAATGAGTATAATTATCAAAGTACACGCAAGACAAATATTAGATTCTCGCGGAAACCCAACAGTAGAAGTTGATGTAATTACAGAAAACGGAATTTTAGGTAGAGCAGCTGTGCCAAGTGGAGCTTCAACCGGAGAACACGAAGCAGTAGAATTACGTGATGGTGGAAAAGCCTACATGGGAAAAGGAGTTTCTAAAGCTGTTGAAAATGTAAACACGACTATTGCTGCAGAAGTTGTAGGAATGTCTGTTTTTGAGCAAAATTCTATTGATAAAATGATGATTGAATTGGATGGAACTCCCAATAAATCTAATTTAGGAGCTAATGCCATTTTAGGAGTTTCTTTAGCCGTTGCAAAAGCAGCAGCAAACGAATTAGGAATGCCTTTGTATAGATATGTTGGTGGAGTTTCTGCTAACACATTACCTGTTCCAATGATGAATATCATCAACGGTGGTTCGCATTCTGATGCTCCAATTGCATTTCAAGAATTTATGGTTATGCCGGTTAAAGCGAAAAACTTTACGCATGCTATGCAAATGGGAACTGAAATTTTCCACAATCTTAAAAAAGTATTACACGATAGAGGTTTATCAACAGCAGTTGGTGATGAAGGTGGATTTGCTCCAAATTTAGAAGGTGGAACAGAAGATGCTTTAGATTCAATCAAATTAGCCGTTACAAATGCAGGTTATACTTTTGGTGATGATGTAATGATCGCTTTAGATTGTGCTGCAGCAGAATTTTTTGTAGACGGAAAATACGATTACTCAAAATTTGAAGGAGCAACTGGAAAAGTAAGATCTTCACAAGAACAAGCTGAATATTTAGCTGATTTGACAACAAAATATCCTATCATTTCTATCGAAGACGGAATGGACGAAAATGACTGGGCTGGTTGGAAAACATTAACAGAATTAGTTGGTGATAAAGTACAATTAGTTGGGGATGATTTATTCGTGACAAACGTAGAAAGATTAGCAAAAGGAATTGCAAACGATACAGCAAACTCGATCTTAATTAAAGTCAACCAAATCGGAACTTTAACAGAAACAATTGCAGCTGTAAATATGGCACATAATGCTGGTTATACGTCAGTAATGAGTCATCGTTCTGGAGAAACAGAAGACAATACTATTGCAGATTTAGCAGTAGCTTTAAACTGTGGACAAATCAAAACGGGTTCAGCTTCACGTTCAGATAGAATGGCAAAATACAACCAATTATTAAGAATCGAAGAAGAATTAGCTGAAGTAGCTTACTTCCCAGGAATGAGAGCTTTTAAGCAGAAATAAAACAATATTATCATATTGAACTCTTGTACTGAATTTATTTCAGTATGTTTCAGTATCTAAGCCCTTCTAGAGTTTTAAACTCTAGAAGGGTTTCTTTTTTACATCAAATTCTAATTCAAAACACTCAAATTCTAAATCACCCTAAATTCCTAAAAAGTAAATGTTACATTTGTTTATCAATAGTATTAAGATGAAAGCAAAAATATTTATATATCTCTTTTTATTCCTTTCGATAGGTATTCAAGCACAAGATAAAGTGATGGATAGTTTACAAAATGAATTTAAAAAAGCAAAAAACGATATTGATAAAACAATGGTTTTAAATGCTATTGCAGATCAATACAAATATTCTGATCCAACTAAAATGGCTGAATATGGAAATCAAGCGTTACAATTAGCTAAAAAAATCAAATATAAAGTTGAAGAAGGGAATGCTTATTTAAACATTGGAACTTCAAACATTATTTTAGGCGATTATAAAAAAGCATTGGATAATTTTATTTTAGCTAAAGCTATTTTTGAAGAAAACAACACTTCATCTACTAAAAAAGAAGTGGCTCAAGGTTTAGCTAAAGCTTATGGTAGCATGGGAATTGTTTTTTCAGAACAAAGCAATTATGCAAAAGCTCTAGAATATTACCTAAAATCTGTGAAAATTTATGAAGAATTAAAGGACGAAAGTAAATGTTCTAAAATTTACAATAATATTGGAGTAGTCTATAAATCTCAAAGTTCAGATTTTAAAGCCTTAGAATATTTTATTAAAGCACAAAAAATTCAAGATAAATTACAAGATGTAAATGTCGGAATCACTTTAACCAATATTGCAAACATTTACCTTAAACAAAAAAGTTTAGACAAAGCTTCAGAATATTACACTTTAGCGAAAAAAGCTTTAGAGAAAAATCCAAATCCAAGAGCTTTAGGTGAATGGTATAATAATAAAGGTTTGTATTTTAAAGAGAAAAATCAAGATAATGATGCTGTTTCAAGTTGGGAAAATGCTATAGCAACCTTTAAAAGTATTGATGATAAATTCGGTTTAGCAGATACTTACATTTTTCTAGGGGAATTTTATTTGGAGGAAAATCAATTAGATGAAGCACTACTTAATACAAATAAAGCATTGACTTTAGCCACTGAAATTAATGTATTAGAACAAAAAGCAGTTTCAGAAAAATTATTGAGTGAGATTTATGCTAAAAAAGGTAACTCAAATTTAGCTTTAGAACATTTTCAGAAATATAGTGTAGCCAAAGACAGTTTGACTAATGAAGAAAACATCAGAAAATCGGTTGAAGCTTCCATGAATTACGAATTCGAAAAGAAGGAATTACTTCAAAAAGAAGAAAATGAAAAAAGAGAATTAGTTTTACAAGAAGAAGCTAAAAGCTCAAAACTAAAATTATTATTCGGTGCATTAATCGCTTTGTTGTTATTCGGAATTGGATTTTTAATTTACAACAGAACGCAACTGAAAAAGACTTTAACGCTACAAAAAGAATTAGCTGAATACGAACAAAAAGCCTTGCACTTACAAATGAATCCTCATTTTGTATTTAATTGTTTGGGTTCAATTTCTAGTTTTATTGTACAAAACGGAACAGATTCAGCCATAAAATATTTGTCAAAATTCTCAAAATTAATGCGTTTGACTTTAGAATATTCTAAAGAATCGTTAATTCCAATTGATAAAGAAATAGAAAGTTTGCAAAATTATTTGGAGCTGGAGCAACTACGATTTAATCACAAATTTAATTTTGATATTCAAAAAAGTGCTGATATTGAAGATGATGTAGCTTTGCCACCTTTATTAATTCAGCCTTTTGTAGAAAACGCAATAATTCATGGAGTAATTCCGAAAAAAGAAATGGGAAATGTAACAATCGATTTTTCAATAAAGGATGATTCCCTAATTTGTACTATTTTAGATGACGGAATTGGAATCAATCAATCTAAAATAAATAAAGAAAATTCAGTCGTAGCACACAAATCAATGGCTTTAGATATCATTACCAAACGATTAGAAATGATTGCTTCCTCAACAGCCAAAAAAGCTACCATTGAAATTGAAGAGTTAAATGAAAATAATGAAATTAAAGGAACAAAAGTGATTTTACAATTACCGTTACAATATGTTTTATAAATTTTGCACAAACTCTTTTAACCTTTTAACCATTTAAACTCATAACCTAAAAAAGAATGATAAAAGCCATATTAATAGACGATGACCAAAACCTGAGAGAAGGAATGAAAGGTTTGTTGGAACGATTTGCACCCAATATAGAAATCATTGGTGAAGCAGATAGTGTTGCAACTGGTATCGAAGCAATGGATACTTTAAAGCCACAAGTTGTCTTTTTGGATATTCAATTAAATGACGGGACAGGTTTTGATATTTTGGAACAATTGGCTGCGAAAAATGGAGCTATTAAGTCGAACATCGTTTTTATTACAGCACACGAACAATATGCCATAAAAGCATTTCGATTTAGTGCTTTGGATTTTTTATTGAAACCCGTTGATCCAGATGAGTTACAAAAAGTGATTGTAAAAATCGAATCGGTTTTAGAGAAAACTAATGATTATGCTCACATTGATTTGTTGTTGGAAAACATTAGAAAAAAAGTAGATAATTTCAAACGAATAGCCCTTTCTACTTCAGATGGAATTCATTTGTTTGATATCAGCGACATTATAAGATGTGAAAGTGAAGACAATTATACCAAGTTTTACATAAAAAATAATAAACCAGTACTGATTTCAAAAACGTTGAAAGAATACGAAGAATTATTAACCGAACACGGATTTGAAAGAATACATCAATCGCATTTGATTAATTTAAATTATTTGAAATCTTACATTAAAAAGGACGGTGGTTATGTAATTATGGCTGATGAAAGTCATTTACCAATTTCACAACGAAAACGAGAACGATTGCAAGAAATTTTGAAAACCATTTAATCTTTGTCATTCTGAACCTCTTGTGCTGAATTTATTTCAGTATGATTCAGAATCTAATAATCTAAAGAGGCTTCGAATTCTAACTCAAAACACTAGTTTACTCATTGAGTAATTAAAATAACAAAAAACAATATTAAATTTATATAAAATATTAAAGTCATGAAGAAAATTATACTCTTGCTTCTTTTTATAACAGGAACATTATATGCACAACCACCAATTGCGCAACCAAATGATTTAATTGTTTGTGATGATGTTTCTGGTGATGGAATTGAAGTTTTTGATTTAACCATAAATGAATCTCAAACTTTAAACGCATTAAATCCTGCTTTATATTCAATAAAATACTTTACTTCATTAGGTGATGCTCAAAACAACCTTACTCCAATTATAAGTGAAAATAGTTATATTAATACAACAAATCCTCAAACTATTTATGTAAGAGTTGAAGAAATTGCAAACTCAACAAATTTTGCTACAACGACTTTTAATTTGATTGTTAATCCATTACCATCAGCTGCAATTTCCCCTAATCCTTCTACGTGTTCAGGTGAATCGTTTAATTTAGGATTTCTTGGTACACCAAACGCAACACTTCAATATACAGTTGATGGAACTCCACAAACAATTATTTTAGATTCAAATGGATCAGCAACATTGTCATTTGCTAATTTGATTGTTAGCACTACAATATGTTTAGTTGATATTACATCTTCAACTACAGGTTGTACTCGCATATTAACAGCTTGTGAAATGATTCATGTGTTTCCTGCTCCAAACATCAATCAACCACCAAACTTGATAGTTTATGAAAATCCTTTTGATGGTTTGGCAATCTTTGATTTGACTCAAAATGAAGTAACTATGGCTAATGGTGACCCAACATTGATTTTCACTTACCATACAACATTAATGGATGCACAAAACAATACCAATGCAATTCCAAATCCAACAGCACTTGTAAATTCTACCAATCCACAAACAATATATGTAAACGCAATTAATAATGCAGGTTGTACTACTACAACTAATTTCGATTTAATAGTAATCGATTCAGTAAACGGTATCGTTTATATTCCAGATGCTAATTTTAAAGCTAAATTAATTGCTTTAGGAGTTGATACCAATACTGATGGAGAAATACAGTTTTCAGAAGCATTAGTTCCAACAGTTTTGGATGTTTCCAATTCCAATATTGCAGATTTAACCGGAATTGAAGCCTTTACTAATCTTTCAACTTTAAATTGTTCTATAAATAATTTAACAACTCTTAATCTATCTAGTAACTTGATTTTAACTAGTCTTTATTTTCCTTTTAATCCGCAATTACAAACGGTGTTTATTAAAAACGGAAGTGATGAAAGTTTAAATATAGGTTCAGGAAGTTGGTTGGAAAATTTCCTAAGTACAAATAATCCAAGTTTAGTTTATATTTGTGCAGATCAAAATCAAGTAGCAAACATTCAATCATTAGTAAGTGGTTCAGTAAATGTGAATTCGTATTGCACTAATAATCCTGGAGGAAATTATAACAGTATTTCTGGACTTATACAATATGATTTTAATAGTAATGGCTGTGATGCTTTAGATAGTCCAGCTTCTTATATGGCATTAAATTTAAGTTTGAATGCAGTTTCATTAAATGGCTCAGTTTTTACAAATTTTAATGGAAACTATATTTACAATACAAACCAAACAGGAACATACGAATTAACACCAAACATAGAAAATCCAACTTATTTTAATGTTAGCCCAAATCCAGCCAGTGTAAACATTTCGGTTATTGATAATACTACAACTACTCAAGACTTCTGTATTACACCTAACGGAGTTCATCCAGATTTAGAAATCGTAATTGCACCCATAACTCCAGCAAGACCAGGATTTGATGCTGTTTATAAAATTGTTTACAGAAATATTGGAAATACTACTTTAAGTCAACAATACGGAATCAACTTTTTCTATGATGAGAATGTGCTAGATTTTGTTTCAACTACTTATGCAACATCTTCAGTGGGTTCAGGTTCTTTGAGTTGGGATTATGCCAATTTAAAACCATTTGAAAACAGAAGTTTTTATGTTACACTTAATGTAAATGGTCCAACAGAAACTCCAGCCGTAAATATTGGTGATGTTCTAACTTTAACCGCTTCAATCTTACCTTCAGCAGGAGATGAAAACACGTTTAATAATTTATTTCAATTCAATCAAACGGTTGTGGGTTCTTATGACCCAAATGATATTACTTGTCTTCAAGGTGATGTAGTTGCGCCATCTTACATAGGACAATATCTTCATTATGTAATAAATTTTGAAAATACAGGAACGTATCAAGCAGAAAATATTGTGGTGAAAACACAAATAAATCCGGCTGACTTTGATATTACTACTTTACGTTTAATGGAAGCTTCTCATAATGTGACAACAAGAATTAATAATAATTTAGTCGAATTTATCTTTCAAACCATAAATCTAGACACAGGTGGACACGGAAATATATTATTAAAAATTAAGACTAAAGGAGATTTGCTAACAAGTGATATAGTAACCAATAAAGCCGATATTTATTTTGATTATAACTTTCCAGTGGAAACTAATTTTGCAAATACAACTTTTCAGGTTTTAAGTAATTCAGTTGTAACAATTGATAATTCAGTTGGTGTTTATCCTAACCCTGTAAATGATATGGTAAATATTAAAGCAAATACAGCAATTAGTTCTATTGAAATTTATGATGTTCAAGGAAGAATTATTCATAAGAAAATTACAAATCAAAAAACAGAATCAATTGATGTCTCTGCTTATTCAAACGGAATTTATTTCCTAAAAATAAAAACAGAAGTTGGTGAAAAAGTAGAAAAAATAGTTAAAAAATAATAATTTTGATAGTTTGTTACTTAACCCTTTTAGAATTCAAACTCTAAAGGGGTTTCTTTTTTTTAGATCAATAAAAGATTAAGAAAAATTAAGGATTTTCTAAATGAACCTAAATATCTTAATGGTTTAGAATTCTGATGAGGCTTTTTTACTACACAAAGCTAAATAACTAGTGGCTTAAGACAATTTTAATAGGCTTATTTCTAAACAATCAATTGAAATATATACCAACTTTGCAATTTTATAGAATAATTAACGAAATGTAGTTCGTTTTTCCTTTTTAATTAACAAGTAATTCAGTAATTTTGTGGGATTGATTAATTTACAAGAAAAAACACCAATACTATTATGTCAAAAACGGCTACATTAGAAATAGATGGCAAAAAATATGAGTTCCCAGTAATTGTTGGAACAGAAAATGAAGTTGCTATTGAGATTAGTACATTAAGAAGTGCAACAGGGGCAATTACAATTGATCCAGGGTACAAAAATACAGGTTCATGTAAAAGTGAAATTACTTTTTTAGATGGAGAAGAAGGAATACTAAGATATAGAGGATACTCAATTGAAGAATTAGCTGAAAAAGCTGATTTTTTAGAAGTTTCTTATTTGTTAGTCTTTGGAGAATTACCTACAAAAGTACAATTAGAGAAATTTGAAAACGACATTAGAAAACATACGTTAGTTAATGAAGAAATGAAAAACATCATTGATGGTTTTCCAAAAACAGCTCACCCAATGGGAGTTTTAGCTGCTTTGACTTCTGCATTAACGGCTTTTAATCCAAAACCGGTTAATCCAAATAACGAAAAAGAAATGTATGATGCTGTTTGTAAAACAATGGCAAAATTCTTAGTTATCGCAACTTGGACATACAGAAAATCAATGGGTTTACCATTAAATTATTATGATAACACAAAAGGATATGTAGAAAACTTCATGCGAATGATGTTTGAAATTCCAACACAACCTTATAAGTTTGACAAAAAAGTAATTGACGCTTTAGATAAATTATTTATTCTTCACGCAGATCATGAGCAAAACTGTTCTACATCTACAGTTAGAATAGTTGGTTCTTCTCACGCTGGATTATTTGCATCTATTTCTGCTGGAGTTTCTGCTCTTTGGGGACCTTTACATGGTGGAGCAAATCAAGCTGTGTTAGAAATGTTAGAAGAAATTCACAACAATGGTGGTGATGTTGCAAAATATGTTTTAAAAGCAAAAGACAAAGATGATTCATTCCGTTTAATGGGATTTGGTCATAGAGTTTATAAAAACTTTGATCCAAGAGCAACAATTATCAAACAAGCTGCTAATGATGTTTTAGATGCACTAGGTGTTGATGATCCATTATTAGACATTGCAAGAGAATTAGAAAAAGTTGCTTTAGAAGACGAATATTTCAAAGCCAGAAATTTATATCCAAACGTTGATTTCTATTCAGGAATCATTTATCGTGCTATGGGAATTCCAGTTGGAATGTTTACCGTTCTTTTTGCTATTGGACGTTTACCAGGTTGGATTGCTCAATGGAAAGAAATGCGTTTAAATGGTGAGCCAATCGGAAGACCAAGACAAGTTTACACAGGTCATACATTAAGACCTTTTACTGAAGAGAAAAACAGATAAAACAAAAAATCCCATTTCAATTTGAAATGGGATTTTTTTTAGCTATTAAAAAAAATTAATCAGCTTCTTCAAAATTATCTTTTTTACCTCTTAAATCGTCAATTTTATCTTCAGCTTTGTCAACGAAACCTGCAGCAGCTTCTTTTGCGTCTCCAGCTTTTTCTTCAACCCAATCTGAAGCATCTTCTAATTTGTCTTTTGCTGTTTCAACAAAACCAGCTACTTTTTCACCAACACCCATCTCCTCTAATTTTTCAGAGGCATCATCAATAAGGTGAGATGCTTTCTCTTTTAAATCACCAGCTACTTCTGTTGCTTTGTCGATAGCATTTTCTGTCATATCTTCAACTTTATCGCCAACATTGTCCATAGTTCCTTTTGCTTTTCCAAAAAGTGAACCAAAAAAACTTGAAATTCCCATAATTAATTTTGTTATTTGTTTTTAGTTAATCAAATGTAAATAAAAGATTTAAATAAAAATGTTATTTTATAACTATGTGAAAAATTAAACTTTTTTATTGTAAAAAAGCACAATCAGTTTTTTATCTTTGCATCTATGCTAAAAAGCAAATATATGTTACAATTAAATGTAAAAAACGAATCATCAAGATTAAGAGCTGTAGTTTTAGGTTCTGCAAAAAGTAATGGACCAACGCCAACAGTTGAAGAAGCCTACGATCCAAAATCATTAGAACATATTCTAGCAGGAACATATCCCGTAGAAGAAGATATGGTTAAAGAAATGGAAGCTTTTAATCAAGTTTTTCAAAAATATGACGTCAAAGTTTTTCGTCCAGAAATGATAGAAAATTACAATCAAATCTTTACAAGAGATATTGGTTTTGTAATTGAAGATACTTTTGTAAAAGCTAATATTCTTCCAGATAGAGAAAGAGAATTAGATGCTATTCAGTATATTATTGATCAAATTGATCCTAAAAAAGTAGTTCGTCCGCCAGAAGAAGTTCATATAGAAGGTGGTGATGTAATGGTTTGGAACGATTATATTTTTATAGGAACATACAAAGGATCAGATTATAAAGACTATATCACGGCTAGAACAAATATGGCTGGAGTAAAGTATATCAAAGAATTGTTTCCAAATAAAATTGTAAAAGAATTTGATTTAGTAAAGTCAAAAATTGAAGCCAAAGACAATGCTTTACACCTAGATTGCTGTTTTCAACCTATTGGAACAGATAAAGGAATCATTTACAAAAGTGGCTTCAGAGAAGAAGCAGATTATATGTATTTAGTCAAACTTTTTGGAAAAGAAAACTTATTTCACATTACACGTGATGAAATGTACAGTATGAATTCAAATGTATTTTCAATTGCACCAGATGTAGTAGTTTCTGAAAAAAACTTCACCAGATTAAACGCGTGGTTAAGAGAAAACGGATTTACTGTAGAAGAAATTCCGTATGCAGAGATTGCTAAACAAGAAGGCTTATTAAGATGTTCAACTTTACCTTTAATTAGAGAATAATAAAAAATGAAACAAACAACAAATTCAATCCTAATGATTCGCCCAGTTGCTTTTCGTATGAACGAACAAACAGCTGTAAATAATTATTACCAAAAAGTATTAGACGGATTAACTCCAGAAAACGTAAACGCAAAAGCACAAGAAGAGTTTGATACATTTGTGCAAAAACTAAAAATGGTTGGTGTCGATGTAACCGTAGTAGATGATACTACAAATCCAGATACTCCTGATAGTATTTTTCCAAACAACTGGGTTTCTTTTCACGAAAATGGTGATGTAGCTTTATATCCAATGTTTGCCGAAAATCGTCGTGCAGAACGTAGAGAAGATATTCTTGATTTGTTAGAAGAAAAAGGATTTAAATTAAATGACATTGTAGACTACACTTCCGCTGAAGAAGATGAAATTTTCTTAGAAGGAACAGGAAGTCTTTTATTAGATAGAGCTAATGGAAAAGCTTATTGTGCTTTATCACCAAGAGCAGACGAAGAATTAATGATTGAATTCTGTGAAGATTTTGACATGGGACCCGTTATTTTTGAAGCTTATCAAACGGTTGATGGTGAAAGAAAACTAATCTATCATACTAATGTTATGATGTGTTTAGGAGAAACGTTTGTTGTAATTTGTTCAGATTGCATTGATGATAAAAGCGAAAGAAAGCAAGTGCTAAAAAGTTTAAAAGACGACGGAAAAGAAATCATTTTAATTACAGAAGACCAAGTAAATAACTTTGCAGGTAACATGTTGCAATTAAAGGGGACAGATGATAAAAGTTATTTAGTAATGAGTAAATCAGCTCATGAAAGTTTAACGCCAGAGCAAATTGAAAAATTAGAAAAACATGCTACCATTTTAAGTTCTAGTTTAGACACTATTGAAGCTTGTGGTGGTGGAAGTGCTCGTTGCATGATGGCTGAAATATTTTTACCAAAAAACTAACATTTAAAAATATCTAGTATTAAAATTCCAAATTCCAATGTCCTTATTGGAGTTTGGAATTTTTTACTTTTTTGGAATTTTCAAAAGTTGTTTTAGCTATGTTTTTAATCATTCCGCCAAAAATAAAATAGTGAAACGGAACTAAACTATACCAATATAACCTTCCAAATAAACCTTTGGGTCTAAAAGTGGCAATTTGATGCAAAACATTATTTTCATCAATTCTGAACTCTAACCAAGCTTCACCTGGTAAACGCATTTCTGCAAACAATAACAATCTTTTTTCCTTTTTATCAGCTAATAAAACACGCCAAAAATCCAAAGAATCACCAGAAGCAATTTCATTTAAATGAGTCCTACCTCTTTGTAGGCCAACTCCACCCACAACTTTGTCCATGAAACCTCTAATTTCCCACAGCCAATTGCCATAATACCAACCTTTCTCGCCACCAATAGACCAAATATTTTCTAATACTTTTTCAGAATTTTCAATTTGAATTGATTTCTCATCTTTTAAACAACCATAAGTTGGGACTTGTATATAACCGCTTAAATCTTCTTTAAATCGACCACTTACCAAGCTATCTTTCCAACTTGAAACCACTAAATTTTGTTCAATTTTTAAGAAGGCTAATTTGATAGCTTCAACATAGGAAATAGGTTTTGTGTTTAAGATCTCTCGTAAACGATTGTCTTTGCAAATAACTTCCATTCGCATGCTATCTACTAAATTTACGGCTAATTTATAGGATGTTGAAGTCACAAAATACAACCAATAGGAAGATAATTTTGGTGTCATAACAGGTAGGGTGTAGATCCAAAGTTTTATTTTTCTCGTTTCAGCATAGGAAAGCATCATTTGTTTGTACGTAATTATGTCTGGACCACCAATGTCAAAGGAGTCGTCATAACATTTTTCATTTAGCATTACACCAATTAAATACTGAATTACATCGCGTATGGCAATAGGTTGACATTTCGTTAAAACCCATTTTGGAGTAATCATTAAAGGCAATTTTTCACACAAATCTCTAATAATTTCAAAAGAAGAACTTCCAGAGCCAACAATTATGGCGGCTCTTAAAACGGTTGTTTTAAAATTTCCTTTATATAAAATTTCTTCCACATTTAACCTAGATTGTAAATGTTTAGAAAGTATGTCTTGATTTACAATTCCACTGAGATAAACAACTTGTTTTACGCCAATTTCATTTAAGTAAATGTTGAAATTTGTAGCGGCTTTAGTTTCTAATTCATCAAATTTATCTGTAGAAGATGTCATGGAATGAATTAGGTAGAAAGCTACATCAAAAGAAGTTGGTAGATTTTCTAATTTTATTTCATCTAAAAAATCCATTTCCCAAATGCTGACTTTTTTTAACGTCGCAGTATCAAGGCCTAATCGATTTTTATTTCTAACACAACAAACAACTTCGTGACCATTATTTAATAATTCAGGTAAAAGCCGTCTGCCAACATAACCATTTGCACCAGTAAGAAGAATTCGCATAAATAGGAATTTTTCTTAAAGTTAAGTAAAAAAGTAATAAAAAAACGCAAATTAATAAAATTTAAGAGTTGTTTAAATACCTCTAATAATGCTTAATATAGCACTAATGATATATTGAATTCCAATAGCAACTGTCAAAAAACCTACAATTCTCGAAATAGCCACAATTCCAGAAGAACCTAATATTCTTGATAAATAATAAGCACTTCTTAAAATTAAGAAAATTACAAAAGCAACTACAAGAATCGCTATACAAGACCATATAATTTCTGGTGTAGTATTGTGTTCTTGGTAAAAAGCAATTAATAATGACATTGAACCTGGTCCAGCAAGCATAGGCATTGCTAGAGGAGTTAGGGCAATGTCGCTTCTATCTTGAGCCTCTTCTTCAACCTTTTTGTTAATACCTTTATTTTTGCTAAACTGACCGTTTAACAAGGCAAAACCAGAATTAGTTATTAAAAGTCCACCAGCAATTCGTAAAGCAGTTATGGTAATTCCAAAAAAAGATAAAACATATTGTCCCACAAAAAAAGTAATCATTAATATAATGAAAACGTTAATAGCAGTCCAAAGAGAAGTTTTAGAAAGTTCTTTTTTAGAATACCCTTCAGTTAATCCTACAAATATAGGAACAGTTCCAATTGGATTTAAAACTGAAAATAATGCTGCAAATAAGAGTAAGAATACTTCCATTTGTTTTTTTTACAAATGTAGCATAAATAGTTTTATTTCGTTTTATTAAAACATTAATTTATAAATTCATAGGGCTGTTTTAATTTTTGATTTTCAATTTTAGCCATAAAAGCCCTTGTTTTTTGACTGTTTTTTGAAGCATCAATACTGATAAAATGATGGTCAATATGAAATGTAATCAAGTTTCCAGGTTTAAAAACAACTAATTTATAAAACGGAATAACCAAGACATAAACTTCAAGTTGAGACTGAAAACCTATTAGAATTCCGTTAGGTCTTAATTCAATGGAAGCATATTTGGTAGCGTTGTTTTTGTTTACGATAGTACCAATTTCTTGACTAGCTTTTACGATGAGTAACCTTGGAGAACCAATACCTTTTAATCTTAAATTGTCAAGAATTCCAAATGGTTTTCCAACTAAATCAATAATAGTTTTCTTTGTTTTTTTATCGTTGTGTGAAATGTTAAAAAGCATTTTTATTTAAAATTAATTATAAAATTAAAGTTAAAAGCAACACTTATGAAATATTTATAAATTGTTTATTCGTATTTTTGAAGTCTTAAAATAATAAACATGAAAAAGACATTAGTAATAGGAGCATCAACAAATCCAGAAAGATATAGTTTTAAAGCCATTAATAGTTTAGTAGAGCATAACCATACGGTTGTAGCAATTGGACAAAAAGTGGGCGAAGTTGCTGGCGTAACCATTCAAGCAAAAGCCATTCCTGCAACAAAAATTCATACCGTTTCTTTGTACCTTAATGCAGTGGCGCAAAGAGATTATTACAATTATATTATTGGTTTAACGCCAAAAAGAGTCTTATTTAATCCCGGAACAGAAAACCCTGAATTTTATCAATTGCTAAAAGCAAATAGCATTAAGTACGAAGAAGCTTGTACGCTAGTTTTGCTTGCTACGAATCAATATTAATCCTAGGAAAGTTAAAAAGCCATTTACCATTAAAATTTCAAAGCCAAAGGTGTAATTAAACCAAACTTCACCATAAGCATTTAATAAAAGAGAAATTAGTACAGCTAGTATAGCTACAATGGGTACTAATTTGTCTTTCACATTCCATTTGGTAAATAACCCAAAACTGTATAATCCTAATAAAGGGCCATAAGTGAATCCTGCGAACTTTAGCACTTTGTCGATGATACTTACATCATTGAACCCATATTTGAAAATCATAATGACAAGTATAGAAATCACGACAAACATCAAGTGAATTTTCTTTCTAACTGCAACTTGCTTTGTAGTGTCATATCGTTTTTCAATATTCAAAATATCAATACTAAAAGAAGTAGTTAACGAAGTCAAAGCACTATCCGCTGAAGAAAATGCCGCAGCAATAAGGCCAAGAATAAAACTAAAAGCAACAACAACTCCTAAGTAATTATTGGCTAAAACTGCAAACAATTGATCTTTGTGCGCGTCAATTCCGTTTTTCAAAGCATATTCGGTAAATAATAAGCCTAATACCAAGAACAGAAAGTTTACGAAGGTTAAGACAATGGTAAACCAAAACATATTCTTTTGGGCATCTTTTAAACTTTTACAAGTCAAATTTTTCTGCATCATATCTTGGTCTAGACCCGTCATTACGATAGCTATAAAAGCACCTGAGAAAAATTGTTTCCAAAAGTATTTTGGCGAACTCAAATCGTCAAAGAAAAAAGTCTTAGAAAAATCACTATCCGCTACATAAGATGAAATGGATGAGATGTTTAAACCTAAATCCTGAGAAACAACAACAATACAAATCACAACCGAAACTAACATAAATAGAGTTTGTAAAGTGTCTGTCCAAATAATAGTTTTTATGCCCGATTTGTTAGTGTAAACCCAAATTAAGAAAATTATGGAAGTAACAGTTATCCAATAAGGAATTCCTAGCGGTTCAAAAACTAAAGTTTGTAAAACATCAGCCACTAATAAAAGTCTTAAATTAGAACCAACAGTTCTAGAAACGATGAAAAACCAAGCCCCAGTTTTATAGGAGTAATTTCCAAAGCGCTCTTCTAAATAGGTATAGATAGAAGTTAATTGTAGTTTGTAATATAAAGGAAGTAGTACAGTGGCAATAATAAAATAACCTAAAATATACCCAATTACAATTTGAAAATAAGCAAATTGAGCGGCTTCAACTTTTCCAGGAACTGAAATAAAGGTTACACCAGAAAGAGAAGCTCCAATCATTCCAAAGGCTACTAAATACCAAGGAGATTGCCTGTTGGCTTTAAAAAAAGTATCATTGCTTGAATCTGACTTTTTTCCAGTAAAATAAGAAAATAAGATAAGTACAGTAAAATAAGCAAGTACTAGAAGTAAAATGGATATGGGTTGCATTGGGTTGTTTTTTGCACAAAAATAATAGAATAAAATTAAGTACAAATTTTTTATTGAAATAACTATATTTGTAACGTATGGAATTATCATCAAAGAAATTAGAAAAAGCAGTAAATGAAATGGCTCAATTGCCCGGAATAGGGAAACGAACAGCCTTGCGATTAGTACTTCATTTATTAAAACAACCCAAAGAACAAACGCAGTTTTTAACCGAAGCGTTGCAACACATGCGAGAAGAAATAAAGTTTTGCAACAACTGCAATACCTTATCGGATAATGATGTTTGTGATATTTGTCTAAATCCTAAAAGGGATAAAACTATAATTTGTATAGTAGAAGATATTAGAGATGTAATGGCAATAGAAAATACAGGTTTGTATAAAGGGTTATATCATGTTTTAGGAGGGAGAATTTCTCCAATTGACGGGATTGGTCCTTCACAATTAAGTATTTTTCCTATTGTAGAAAAAGTAAAATTAGGAGAAGTACAAGAACTAATTTTTGCTTTAAGCTCAACTATGGAAGGAGATACCACAAACTTCTACATCTATAAGCAAATTCAAGATTTCGAAATAAAAATATCGACAATTGCAAGAGGAATTGCTATTGGTGATGAGTTAGAATACACAGATGAAGTAACACTTGGGAGAAGTTTACTACACAGAATTCCTTTCGAAGTGTCCATAAAAAACGTTTAACAGTTTAATAGTGTTATAAATATTACTCTTTTAAAGGTTTTGTTTATATTTGCCTACTAATTTCTAAGGAATGAGAATTTTAAAGTTTTTTATACTATTTATTGCAGCTACATCATTGTTTTCGTGTATTCCAAATAAAGATTTGATTTACCTCCAAGACTATGGAAATAAACCAGACGGAATCACAATAAACGAATTTGATGCTAAGCCCTATAGAGTTCAAGTAAATGATATTTTAAGCATAAATATCAAGGCACTTGACCAAAAATTAGTTGAAATGTTTGATGCTTTTTCACAACAAGGTCAAATACCAAGTCCTCAAACAGTATATTTTTCGGGATATAATGTAAATCAACACGGAAATATAAGAATTCCAGTTTTAGGAGAAATAAACGTATTGGGTTTTACAATTGACGAAGTAAGAGTAACTATTGAAAAAAGGTTAACGGATGAATATTTTACAGCAGAAGCAAGGATCTTTGTTACAGTGAAAATAGCAGGTTTTAATTATACTATAAACGGTGAAATAGGAAAGCCTGGAAGTCAGGTACTGTTTCAAGAAAAGGTTACAATTTTAGAAGCAATTGCAAATTCAGGAGATATAAACTTAACTGGAAACAGAAAAGAAGTTCAAATATTAAGAAAACAACCTCATGGTTTTGAAATGTATTCTTTAGATTTAACTGATGGAAATATAATTAACTCTCCAAATTTTTATATTCAACCCAATGATTACATTATAGTTAAGCCATTAAGGCAAAAATCGTGGGGAACAGGAACTACTGGAGTTCAAACCATTGGTACAATTATTACTGCCTTATCTTTAGTAACCACTACCATTTTATTGATTAGAAACTAAATATGTTAGATATAAAAGACTTTAATATACTTGAAACACAAAACAGCTTTGACTTTAAAGGTTTTTTGTCAAAATTAATTAGCCATTGGAAATGGTTCATAGTCTGTTTGGTTTTAACTTTCACAATTGCTTACCAAGTAAATATTCGTAAAGAAAAAATTTATGGCATGGAAACGTTGATAGTTGTTAAAGATGAAAACAACCAACTTTTTTCTTCAAGCACTAGTTTAGTTTTTAATTGGGGGGGAACATCAGACAAAGTACAAACAGTAATTACAACGCTAAAATCAAGATCGCATAACGAAATAGTTGTAAAAAATCTTCAATTTTATATCAACTACCTAAAACAGGGAGAATATAGCCTTCAAGATGCTTATGGAGAAACACCTTTCAAAGTTGTTATTGATGAAAATAAAGGGCAAGTTGCCAATCAATTAATTAAAATAAAGTTTTTAAATCAAAATCAAGTTGAGCTTTCTACAACTTTTGATAATCCTATTGCTAACTTAAATCATTATGCAGATAACACTAATAGCAGTATTAAAGTACCTATTGGTGATTTTATAAAAACGTTCAACATAAATGAAAAAATTGAACTGCCTTTTTTAAGTTTTAAATTAACGCAAGATTTGATGAATCTTAACAATTTAGAACAAGAATATTTTATTAAGTTTTCAGATTTTAATGGAACAGTTGCGGGTTATAGAAATGTAGATGTTGAAGCTGACATAAAAGGAGGTTCAATAATTAAAATTGCAAAAGCAGGAACAAACAAAGCTAGATTAGTTGATTTTCTTAATTCAACAGTTAAGACCTTAAAAAGACGTCAATTAGATAGTAAAAATCAATTTGCAACCAATACAATTAGTTTCATTGACAGCACATTGATTGATGTTGAAAAACAAATGAATCAGGCTGAAGGAGATCTTAAGGACTTTAGAAGAGATAAAAATGTATACATGCTTGAAGGGGGTGGAGAGGCATTGACATCAAAGTTGTCTGAATATGATGTCGAAAAAGACATTGTCAATAGAAAAATAGCCTATTATAATTTGCTGAAAAATTACTTAGAAAAAAATAACGATTATTCAAAGTTACCAGCTCCTTCTGTTGCCGGAATTGAAGATCCAAATATTATAGGCAATGTTTCTAGGTTAATTGAACTTTCTGCAGAACGATCAGACTTAGCCTATTCGGTTAAAAATGACAAGATGTTTGCCGAATTTGATGTGCAAATGGAATCTGTTAAAAAGGTATTATTAAATAATATTATCAGTTCAAAAAGTGCCTTGCAAATTGATTTGTCTTTGCTTTCAAGGAACATTAATAAGGCTGAAAATACTATAGGACAATTACCAGATCAACAACAAGACTTAATAAAATTTACCAGAAAATTTAATCTTAAAGATAATATCTATACTACTTTTCTTGAAAAAAGAGCTGAGGCAAATATTATAAAAGCCTCAAATTTATCGGATGTTGAGTTTATTGATCCAGCAAAAGATGTAGGTGACGGATTAATTGGTCCTAAAACAAGTGTTAATTATATCTTAGCGTTATTACTAGGCTTTGGGATTCCGTTTATTATAGTCTTTGTGAAAACGTTGTTAGATAATTCAATAAATACAACAGAGGATATTGAAAAATTAACAAAAATTCCAATTATTGGAGTTGTGGGTAAAAATGCAGAAGTAGGTAATTTGGCTGTTTTTGATAAACCAAAATCGACAATTGCAGAGTCGTTTAGAGGCATTCGATCATCATTGCAGTTTATTTATAAAAAACAAAAAAAGGAAGGTTCAAAAATCGTAATGTTAACTTCTTCAATAAGTGGAGAAGGAAAAACCTTTTGTACAATGAACCTAGCTACAGTATTTGCTATGAGCAATAAGCGAACTGTAATTGTAGGGCTAGATTTAAGAAAACCAAAACTATTTGATGATTTTAATATTGAAAATGGCATAGGAACAGTAAATTATTTAATAGGACAAAAAAAAATAAGTGAGATTGTGCAAAACACACATATTCCAAGCCTTGATATAATAACTTCAGGACCAGTTCCTCCAAATCCCGCAGAATTAATTATAAGTGATGCTATGGACGAAATGATTGACGAATTAAAAGAAATTTACGATTACATTATATTAGATACGCCACCAGTTGGATTAGTTTCAGATGCCTTAGAGCTATCTCAATATTGCGATGCTACTTTGTATATTGTTAGACAGGGAGTGACAAAGAAAGGGATGCTGTCTGTGGTAAATGAGAAACACAGAAGAGGAGAATTACACAACATTAGTATTGTTTTTAATGATTTTCTAAACAAATCTAAATATGGGTATGGATATAATTATGGCTATGGGTATGGAGCTTATGAAAATGACCCTAATCAATCACAATCAAAAAATAAATTTTTAAATAGGTTTAGAAAAAAACAATAAATGGAAATTTTAACAAACAAAAAAATACTTATTACAGGTGGAGCCGGATTTATCGGTTCTAATTTGTGCGAGTACTTTTTAGCGAATAACAACAAAGTTACTTGTTTAGATAATTTTGCAACTGGACACAGGCATAATATCGAAAAATTTAATGCTAACTCAAATTTTACCCTTATAGAAGGAGATATTAGAGATTTAGAAACTTGTAAAAAAGCAGCCGAAGGGATCGATTATATTTTACATCAAGCCGCTTTAGGAAGTGTACCTCGTTCTATTAATGACCCAATTACGTCTAATGATGTTAATGTTTCTGGGTTTTTAAATATGTTGGTGGCCGCTAGAGATGCTAAAGTAAAACGATTTGTATACGCAGCAAGTTCATCAACTTATGGAGATTCTAAAGGATTGCCAAAAGTCGAAGATGTAATTGGAAAACCATTATCTCCTTATGCTATTACTAAATATGTTAACGAATTATATGCTACTATTTTTAGCAATACCTATGGTTTAGAGACAATTGGATTACGCTATTTTAATGTTTTTGGAAGAAATCAAGATCCAAATGGTGCTTATGCAGCGGTTATTCCTAAATTTGTAGCCCAATTTATTAATCATGAGAGTCCAGTGATTAATGGAGACGGAATGTTTTCAAGAGACTTTACTTACATTGACAATGTAATTCAAATGAATGAAAAAGCCTTATTGACTACAAATCCTGAAGCGTTAAACACGGTCTATAATACGGCTTTTGGAGATAGAACTACATTAAATGATTTAATAAACTATTTAAAAGAATTCTTAACAGCGTATGATGCTGAAATTGCAAAGGTTGAGGTTGTTTATGGCCCAAATAGAGCAGGAGATATTCCGCATTCACTAGCAAGTATCGATAAGGCAAAAAACCTATTAGGATATAGTCCAAAGTATTCCATGCGAGAAGGGTTAAAAGAGGCAGTGGATTGGTATTGGAAGAATTTGAAGTAGTTTTTTTAGGAAGGGATTTGAGGAAAAGGGGAGTGGGAGAAAAGGAGAGTGGGAGAAAAGGAGATGGGAGAGTGGGAGATTAGGAGATAGGGTGATTGAGGAGATGATAGATTGTGTTATAAAAACAAAGCTCAAATTAACCGTCAGTTCGAGTGATTTTGACGGAACGGAGTGGAGTTGAAATAGTATCGAGAACCGTTGTTCGAAAAGAATGGAACTTATTGAATTGATTTAAAAAAAAAGCTCAAATTAACCGTCAGTTCGAGTGATTCCGATGTCAATCGGAATTGTATCGAGAACCGTTGTTTGGAAAGAGAATAATATCTTGTTGATTTTTTAGAATAGGGAAAGAACCGTTGTTCTGAAAAAGAATAAAACTTTGTTAATATGAAGTAGATAGTGGTATTGAAATTTAAATTATTATTATAAAATTACTTAGATGATTAAAAGTATATGTTGTATCGGTGCAGGTTATGTTGGGGGACCAACCATGGCCATCATTGCACAAAAATGTCCGGGAATAAAAGTTACAGTTGTTGACTTAAATGAAAAAAGAATTGCCGATTGGAATGATCCAAACGTCGATAATATTCCGATTTACGAACCAGGTTTAAGCGCTATAGTAGCTGAGGCTAGAGGTAGAAATTTATTCTTTTCTACTGAAGTGGATAAAGCTATTGATGAAGCTGAAATGATTTTTATTTCAGTAAACACACCCACCAAAACCTATGGAGTTGGTAAAGGTATGGCAGCTGATTTAAAATACATTGAACTTTGTGCTAGACAAATAGCAAGAGTAGCTAAGACAGATAAAATTGTGGTTGAAAAATCAACGTTACCGGTTAGAACGGCAAGTGCTATTAAAAGCATATTAGACCATACAGGTAATGGAGTACAATTCCAAATATTATCCAACCCAGAGTTTTTAGCCGAAGGAACAGCAGTGGAAGATTTATTAGCCCCGGATAGGGTTCTAATAGGAGGTGACTCTTCTCAAGAAGGACAAAAAGCGATTCAGCAATTAGTTAATATTTATGCTAATTGGGTGCCAAAGGAACAAATTTTAACTACAAATGTTTGGTCGTCTGAATTGTCAAAATTAACAGCCAATGCCTTTTTAGCCCAAAGAGTTTCTTCTATCAATGCCATGTCTGAACTGTGTGAAAAAACAGGTGCAGACGTTAATGAAGTAGCAAGAGCCATTGGAATGGACAGTAGAATAGGCTCTAAATTTTTAAAATCTTCTGTCGGATTTGGAGGTTCATGTTTTCAAAAGGATATCTTAAATTTAGTATATATTGCAAAATCGTATGGTCTAAATGAAGTTGCCGATTATTGGGAACAAGTAATCATTATGAATGACCATCAAAAAAGAAGATTTGCTAAAAACATTATAAAAACACTATACAATACAGTATCTGGAAAAAAAATAGCCTTCTTAGGATGGGCATTTAAAAAAGACACGAATGATACTAGAGAATCAGCAGCTATTTATGTGGCAGATGATTTATTAGCAGAACAAGCGAATGTTGTAGTGTTTGATCCCAAAGTAAATGAAAATCAAATATATTTTGATTTGAATTATTTACAAAGCCGTTCAGAAGTAGAAAACAAAAAAGGATTAACGGTCAGTATTGATCCATATGCTGCATGCAAAGACGCACACGCAATTGCGATTCTAACAGAATGGGATGAATTTAAAACATACGATTGGCAAAAAATATACAATCAAATGCAAAAACCAGCTTTTGTATTTGATGGAAGAAATTTATTAAATAAAAAAGAATTGGAACAGATAGGGTTTGTTTATCAGGCTATTGGGAGTTAAATTTATTCCCCTTTTAACCGTCAGTTCGAGTGGTTCCGATGGCAATCGGAATTGACCCGAGGTTATGCCGAATTGAGCGCAGCTAATCGAGAACCGTTGTTATCAAAACGATTCATTACGTTTTTTAGGAACACAGATTAAAGAAATTAAAGAAATTAAAGAAATCTTAATAATCAATAGTTCTATTTGTCGTCAGTTCTAGTGTTCCGATTTTTATCGGAATGTATCAAGAGCCCTTGTAAAAAAAATATATAGATAAGTCATCAACTTGTCTTTCAAAAGTAGTAATAGAAAATAAAAATATAATGTCGAAAAATCAAATCGCATCACCCCATCACCCCATCACTCCATCTCCTCGTCTAGCTATTATCGGATTAGGATATGTAGGTTTACCTTTAGCAAGGTTATTTGCAACTAAATTTCCTGTAGTAGGTTTTGATATAAACCAAAAAAGAATTGACGAACTAAATTCTGGGAAAGATAATACTCTGGAGATTGATGAAGATGTGTTACAAAAAGTTTTAGTAGACTCTCCTTCAGAAGCAAACGGATTATTTTGTTCGGCTAACTTGGAAGATATTGCAACTTGTAATTATTATATAGTTACTGTTCCAACTCCAGTGGATAAAAACAACAGACCAGATTTAACACCCTTGTATAAATCTAGTGAAACAGTAGGTAAGGTATTAAAAAAAGGAGATATTGTAATTTACGAATCAACTGTTTATCCTGGGGTTACAGAAGAAGAATGTATTCCTGTTTTAGAGCGCGTAAGTGGTTTGAAATTTAACGTTGATTTCTTTGCAGGATATTCTCCAGAAAGAATAAATCCAGGAGACAAAGAACATACCGTTGAAAAAATATTAAAAGTAACATCAGGTTCTACGCCAGAAATAGGTATAAAAGTTAATGAACTATATAAAACTGTAATTACTGCAGGAACGCATTTAGCACCAACAATTAAAGTAGCTGAAGCTGCAAAAGTTATAGAAAATTCACAAAGAGATATCAATATTGCTTTTGTAAATGAATTGGCAAAAATATTTAATCTATTAGATATAAATACACACGATGTATTAGAAGCAGCTGGAACAAAATGGAACTTTTTACCCTTCAAACCAGGATTAGTTGGAGGACATTGTATTGGTGTTGATCCTTATTATTTAGCGCAAAAAGCACAAGAAAAAGGATATCATCCCGAAATTATTTTAGCCGGAAGAAGGCTAAATGACAGTATGGGAGAATATGTAGCTTCTCAGGTGGTTAAATGCATGATTAAAAAAGGAGTAACTGTTAATGGTGCTAATTTATTAATGTTAGGAATCACTTTTAAAGAAAATTGTCCTGATGTGCGTAACACAAAAATTGTTGACGTAATCACTTCATTAGAAGACTATGGAATAACTGTTACGACCTATGATCCATGGGCAAACCCAAAGGAAGTACAGCACGAATATAAAATTGAAAGCACAAAAGAAATTCCAAATCAAAAATTTGACGCTGTAGTTTTAGGAGTTTCACATAAAGAATTTTTACAATTAGATATTCCTTCTTTGCAAAAAGAAAAAAGCGTCCTATACGATGTAAAAGGCATTTTAGGAAATAATGTTGATGGAAAACTATAATCCATTTTTTAATATAAAGTATAAAGCCTTGTTTCTGACAGGGCTTTTTTTTGAACTATAATGTTTAGTTCTTTTGGAACATAAATTTTTTGGAACACAGATTGAAGAAATGGTAGAAATCTTTATAAACTTTTCACCTTGTAAACATCATCAACCCACCGCAAACATCATAAGAAACCCCATCACGTAACCGTTAACTTCAAAAAAAATCATTTCATATTTTGTATAAATTTCATGGGCTTGCTTCGTCCCTCGCAAAGACTAGTGTTTTAATTAAATTTTCACCAGATTTAAAAAATCCCCATATTTACCCATAACTCATTTTAAACATCATCAACCCACCGTCATTGCGAGGAACGAAGCAACCACATCAACCCACCACAAACATCATAAGAAACCCCATAACGTAACCGTTAACTTCAAAAAAATCCGTATCCTCCGCGCTTGACGCAGTCAATCCGTATCCTCCGCGTTCCAACCCACAAACCAAATAAATTATAAAAATTATAAAAATTTCTTTAATCTGTGTTCCCAAAAAAAAACCATCCATCACCTACAACCTACAACCTGCAACAGACAACCTACACCCACAACGATTAATCCCCAAAACACACCCGATTAATAAAAATAAAGTTTATTTTTGCAAATTAACGTTACTACTAGTACAAAATTCATACAAATGAAAAACATACTTATAACAGGAGGAGCAGGTTTTATTGGCTCACATGTAGTAAGAAGATTTGTAAATCAATATCCAAATTATCACATTTTTAATTTAGATGCCTTGACTTATGCTGGAAATCTTGAAAACATTAAAGACATTGAAGACAAACCCAATTATACCTTTGTTAAGGGAGATATTTTAGACGAAGCCTTTTTAGAGGATTTATTTGCTAAACATCAATTTGAAGGCGTTTTGCATTTAGCCGCAGAATCACATGTAGATAGATCAATAACCGATCCTTTGGCTTTTGTGAAAACAAATGTTATTGGTACTATGAATTTATTAAATGTAGCTAAAAAATATTGGAATGACGATATGGAAAACAAACGTTTCTATCATATTTCTACCGATGAGGTTTATGGTTCGTTAGGAGCAACAGGTTTGTTTACAGAAACGACTTCGTATGATCCAAATTCGCCTTATTCAGCTTCAAAAGCGGCTTCTGACCATTTTGTGAGAGCTTATGGAGAAACGTATGGTTTGCCTTATGTGATTACGAATTGTTCTAACAATTATGGCCCAAATCATTTCCCAGAAAAATTAATTCCTTTATTTATTCATAACATCATAGAGAAAAAACCTTTACCCGTTTATGGAGATGGAAAATATACGCGCGATTGGTTGTTTGTGGAAGATCATGCTGTGGCTATTGATTTAGTATTTCATGAAGGCAAAAACCATGAGACTTATAATATTGGAGGTTTTAATGAATGGCAAAACATAGATTTAGTAAAACTTTTGTGCAAACAAATGGATGCTAAATTAGGAAGAGAAGAGGGGGAGTCTGAAAAGTTAATTACCTACGTAAAAGACAGACCAGGACATGATTTAAGATATGCTATTGATGCCTCAAAAATAAACAAAGAATTAGGCTGGAAACCTTCTGTAACTTTTGAACAAGGTTTAGAAAAAACCATAGACTGGTATTTGTCTAATGAAGAATGGTTGAAAAATGTAACTTCTGGGGATTATCAGAAGTATTATGAAGAGCAGTATAAATAAACTAAAGTGTAGATTTTGTTTAATTGGCCTTTCAAGGCAATATTGAAACGCAAAGTAAACGTAGATTCACTAGTAAAACTATAATGTTGATACAAAAAAAGTATATCTATAAAATCTTCACTTGGGAATAGTGCGAAGAGATTTAGGGACAAAACGATAAAAAAAATAGAACTTTAATTATATACATGAAAAAAATATTAGTTACTGGAGGAGCTGGGTTCTTAGGGTCTCATTTATGTGAAAGACTGTTAAAAGAAGGGAATGAAGTTATTTGTTTAGATAATTATTTTACAGGCAATAAAAAAAACGTTCTTCATTTATTAGAGAATCCTCTTTTTGAATTAATAAGACATGATGTTACAGAACCTTTTTATGCTGAGGTTGATGAAATATATAATTTAGCTTGCCCTGCATCACCGCCTCATTATCAGCAAAACCCAATTAAAACTATTAAAACTTCAGTTCTTGGAGCTATGAATATGCTTGGTTTAGCTAAAAGATTAAATGCTAAGATATTACAAGCTTCCACTAGTGAAGTTTATGGTGACCCAGAAATTCATCCACAAACCGAGAGTTATTGGGGTAATGTAAATCCTATTGGTTTAAGGTCGTGTTATGATGAAGGTAAGAGATGTGCTGAATCTTTATTTGTGAATTACAATAGTCAAAATAATGTAAAGGTTAAAATCATTAGAATTTTTAATACATATGGAACTAGAATGAATCCTTATGACGGAAGGGTGGTTTCAAATTTTATAGTTCAAGCGTTAAAAGGTGAAGATATTACTATTTATGGTGATGGAAAGCAAACGCGAAGTTTTCAATATGTTGATGATTTAGTTGAAGGAATGATTAGAATGATGGCTACAGATGATTCATTTATTGGCCCTGTTAATCTTGGTAATCCAAACGAGTTTACAATGCTTGAATTGGCTGAAAATGTATTAAAATTAACCAAATCTAAATCTAAAATTGTTTACAGACCTTTACCTCAAGATGACCCAATGCAACGACAACCTAATATTTCATTAGCTTATGAAAAACTAAATGGTTGGAAGCCAGAGGTAGAACTTAAAGATGGTCTAGAGAAAACAATTAATTATTTTAATAAAATAATTAATTTGAATGAATAGATTATTGACAGTAGTGGCAACTAAACAAATAATAAATTAAACTATGAATGTTTTAAATTTAATTGGACGCGAAAAAGAATTATTTACTCAAGATTTTATTAAACACGAAGATAATCTAACTGAAATAGTTAGCAGTTCTCGTTTCTTGGTAATTGGTGGAGCTGGTTCAATTGGACAAGCAGTAACAAAAGAAATTTTTAAACGCAATCCAAGAAAGTTACATGTTGTTGATATTAGTGAGAACAATATGGTTGAGTTAGTGCGTGATATAAGAAGTTCTTTCGGTTATATATCAGGTGATTTTGGAACGTTCGCTTTAGATATTGGGTCAGTAGAATACGATGCTTTCATTAAGTCCGATGGAGAATATGATTATGTTTTAAATCTTTCTGCATTAAAACATGTTAGGAGTGAGAAAGACCCTTTTACATTAATGCGTTTGATAGATGTCAATATTTTCAATACCGAAAAAACAATGCAACAGTCCATTGAAAAAGGAGTTAAAAAATATTTTTGTGTTTCTACTGATAAAGCAGCAAATCCAGTAAACATGATGGGTGCTTCTAAGCGAATCATGGAGATGTTTTTGATGCGTAAAAGTAAAGAGTTAAAAATTTCGACTGCACGATTTGCAAATGTTGCATTTTCTGACGGTTCTTTGCTTCATGGATTTAATCAAAGAATAGTTAAGAAGCAGCCAATAGTTGCACCAAATGATATTAGGAGATATTTTGTGACCCCAAAAGAATCTGGGGAACTTTGTTTAATTTCATGTTTACTTGGAGATAATAGAGATATATTTTTTCCTAAGTTGGATGAAAATTTAAATTTAATTTCTTTTGCAGATATAGCTGTTAAATATCTTGAAGACCTTGGTTATACACCTCATTTATGTGAATCAGAAGAAGAGGCTAGGCTTAGAGCGGATGAATTAATTGCAGCGCGAAAATGGCCTTGTCTATTTACAGGTAGCGATACCACTGGAGAGAAAGATTTTGAAGAATTTTACACAACCAATGAAACTCTTGATATGAGTGCCTTTCATAACTTTGGAATTATAAAAAATGAACCAAACTTTGATCCATTAAAATTGGAAAATTTTACTAAGAGTATTCATCAAATGAAAGATAGTCAAGTTTGGACAAAGGAGGAAATAGTAGATTTATTTAATACAATGATTCCTAATTTTGGGCATAAAGAAACGGGGAAATATCTTGATTCTAAAATGTAAGTTTTTTATCTTACAAAAAATGTTTTAATGAAAAAAGCTAACAAGGTTGTATACAATACAGGAGTCTTATATCTAAGATTAATCATTGGCCTTTGTATTGGATTGTTGACTACAAGACTTGTATTAGAAGCTCTTGGTGAAACGGATTATGGTATTTATATGCTCGTTGCAGGAGTTGTAGCGATGTTGGGTATATTAAATTCAAATATGGCTAATACATCTATGCGTTTTATTGCGCACAGTCTTGGTTCTGATGATAAGAAACACCTTATTGCTACATTTAATACAACTCTTTTTTTACATTTTATAGTTGGTTTTATAGTTGTTGGTTTAATGATAATTGGAGGGGTGTTGTTGTTCGAATATTTCCTGAATATACCTGAAGAAAAAGTCTTTGATGCTCAAGTTGTCTTTGCATGCATGGTATTGACCACATTTGTAACAGTTATTTCTGTACCATACGATGCTCTTATTAATGCACACGAGAACTTGATAGTAATTTCTTTGGTAGATATTTTAGGTGATATTCTTAAACTTTTACTTGCTGTTTACTTACTTTATAGCAATTCAAATTTGTTGATTCAATATGGAGTTTTAATGCTTGTGATACAAATAGTACTTAGAATAATAAAACAATGGTATAGTAGAGTGAAGTATGAAGAAAGTAAAATGCTTTTTAGTGCTTTCGACAAAGGATTAATGAAATCTATACTTAATTTTACAGGTTGGAATTTATTTGGATCAATAGGTTCAGTAGCAATTGTTCAGGTAAGAAGTGTATTGTTAAACATGTTCTTTGGTGTAAAAATTAATGCTGCAGAAGGAATTGCAAAATCTGCAAGTACAGCTTTAAATATGGTTTCCACCAGTATGACAATGGCTATAAATCCTCAAATGGTTAAAAGTGAGGGTGGTGGTGATCGAAACAGAATGATTTATCTTACCAAAGTAAGTACGAAATTTTCAATATTTTTATTTGGTTTGTTTGCTATTCCTGTTATCATTGAGGCACCTTTCTTATTGAAATTATGGTTGGTGAAAATACCAGATTTTGCAACACTATTTTTTCAAATTACAGTTGTTACAATACTCTTGGAGAAGCTTACATTTCCTATTACTGATGCCATAAGAGCAGTTGGAGATATACGTAAATTTCAGATAACAGAAACCCTGATTTTTTTATTAAACATACCAGTAGCCTATTTGTTTTTTAAACTTAATTACGGACCAACTAGTATATATATTGTTGGTTTCTTTATGTCAGCAATTGTTTTTTTTAACAGATTATATTTTGGAAAAATAATAATTGGAATTAATATACCTAGTTATATAAAGGAGTCAATCCTACCTGCATTGATTCCTGTTATAGTATCGTTTATTGTTGCTTTAGTACCTTACCATTATATGGAATATGGTTTTTTGAGACTAATAAGTGTTTCATTTTGTTTTGCAACAGTGCTAATAACTTTGTTCTGGTTTTTTGGAATAAATAAAATTGAAAAGGATAGGCTATTAGGTATTATAAAATTATTTTTAGCAAAATTTAAAAACCATTAGTTTATATAAATAATTGAGAATATGAAAGAAACTTGTAAAGCTCCAGTATTGTTAATAGCTTTTAATCGTCCCGATACAACTAAAAGGGCTTTTGAGAGCATAAGAAAGGTAAAGCCTACAAAGTTATATATAGCAGTTGATGGGCCACGTGCAGGTAAGCAAGGTGAGTCTGAATTATGTAAACAAGTAGTTGAAATTACTAAGCAAGTTGATTGGGAGTGTGAAACAAAATATTTAATAAGAGAGCAAAATGTAGGGTGTAAATATGGTGTTTCTGGGGCAATTTCTTGGGCATTAGAAAGTGAAGAGAGCGTAATTATTATTGAAGATGATATTGTGCCTGTTTCATCTTTTTTTTACTTTGCTGAAGAGTTGCTAGAAAAATATAAAAATGACGAAAGAATTGCAATGGTAAGTGGAAACAACTATACTCCAATAGATACAATGGAATTTGATTATACATTTTCAAAATATGGGCATATTTGGGGATGGGCCACATGGAAAAGAGTTTGGGACAAATTCGATGTTGAAATTCCAGATATTAATGAAGAAATAAAATCTAATTTATCAAGTATGAATTTTATTGATAAAAAAGAAAAACAATATTATATAAGATATTTTAAAAAGTTAGCCACAAAAATCACTGAAAAAACTGAAAACACTTGGGATAGTCAATTTGGTTTTTTTCGTAATCAAAATAATCTGTTGTCTATTGTGCCAAAATTCAATCTGTGTTCAAATATAGGAGAAACTAGTTCACGAACAAATACAGTCGCAAGTTCTGAAGATTTTTATTATCCAGCAAATGACAGTTTTGTTTTAGAAAAACATCCAAACAATGTAGCACTTAATTTAGAATACGATAAATATCATTTCAATAAACATATAGATAGTAAATCCTTTCTTGAAAAAGTAATCTATAAAATAAATAAAAAATTAAAAAATTAAGAAAATGGAATATAACATACCTTTATTTAAACTTAATTTCGGACAAGAAGAAATTGATGCCGTTACAGAAACAATAAAATCTAAATGGATTTCAACTGGACCAAAATGCGAAGAGTTAGAAAACCAATTTGTTGAAATGTTTAATGTAAAACATGCCATTAGTTTATCAAATTGTACGGATGCACTTCATTTAGCTATGATAGTAAATGGTGTTTCAGCTGGTGACGAAGTAATATGTCCTTCCTTAACTTTTGCGGCTTCTGTAAACAGTATTCGATATGTTGGAGCAATTCCAGTTTTTTGTGATATTGAAGGATTAGATAATATGAACATTAGTCCAAGAGAAATTGAAAAACTAATTACACCAAAAACAAAAGCAATTGTAGTGGTTCACATGGCAGGTTTTCCTGCAGATATGGATGCTATAATGGCAATTGCCCAAAAACATAATTTAAAAATTATTGAAGATGCTTGTCACGGACCTTTATCAGAATATAAAGGTAAAAAGCTTGGTACAATAGGTAGTGTAGGATGTTTTAGCTTTTTTTCAAACAAAAACATAAGCACTGGTGAAGGCGGAATGATGATTACAAATGACGATGAAATTGCAAAACGTTGTCGCTTATTGCGTTCACATGGTATGACAACTATGTCTTATCAAAGAGCTAAAGGACACGCAACAGCTTATGATATTGTAGATTTAGGATTTAATTTTAGATTAGACGATATTAGAGCTTCAATTGGAGTGGTTCAAATGAATAAATTAAGACCAGATTTAGAAGCACGAGTAAAAGTTAGAGCTACCTATTTAGAACAATTAGCTTCATTAGATCAAGTAATAGTTCCGTTTTTAGATAATAAAGAATTTGTTTCTAATTACATCATGCCAATAGTTTTAAAAGACTCAACCGTTGAAAAAAGAGATTCAATTAGAGATTTTTTACACTCAAAAGGAATCCAAACTAGTAATCATTATCCAGCAATTCATAGATTTTCAGTATATAAAGATTATCCAGCAAATCTTCCAATAACAGAATACGTTTGTGATAACGAAATAACATTGCCAATGTATGCAGCTTTATCAGAAGATGAAATAAAATATATAGTTGAAACATTAAAGAACGCTTTAAGTCAATAAATTTCTAATTAAAATTTAATTTTTCTATAGTTTATGGAAGCTGAAAAAAAAACAAATAAATTGGTTATTATTAATGGCTCTACTAGAGGTTTAGGTTTAGCCTTAGTGTCAGAATTATTAAAAATTAATAAATTTGATATTATTTGTTTAGTTAGAAATGAAAAATCACTATCTGGTTTATTAGAATTTAAAGATAAAGTTCTAATAAGAGAATGTGATTTTAATAATATAGAAAGTGTTAGTAAAATAGATAGTTTTTTTGAAAAAACATTATATAATTATAAAGGTGAAGTTTATTATATAAACAATTTAAGCATTGTAACTCCAATAGGAAGAATAGGAACATTAAAAAATGAAGATATTTTACAAAATCTCACAATTAATTTTTCATCTAATTTGATCATTATTAATAGCTTTTTAAAGCATGTAAAAATCTCATCAAATATTAATATACTAAATATTTCTTCTGGTATTTCTCAAAATCCTGTTGCAGGAATTGGATTGTATGGAATGGCTAAAAATTTTATTGACTATCTTACAAAAACTATAAAAAAAGAAAACAATGAAATTAATGTTGCTTCTTTTTATCCTGGTGGAATGAATACTAAGATGCAAGAGGATTTACAAAAAGAAATCACGGAAAATGTAGGTCTTAAAGAATTTGATTATTCAAATATTTTTAATCAAAAATTATATGAGACAGAATATATAGCAAAAATAATAATAACAAACTTCCTCTTAAAAAAAGCAGGTTGGGAAAAGTTAATTTCAAAAATATATGAATATCAAGAATAATAAAAGTAAACTTTCAATTCTATTGATTGGTGCCAAAGGATGTAGCGTTTCAGAAGGATTATTAAAATGTTTAAGAAATGCAAAATATGAAAATATTACAATTTTAGAACATTCAAAAAATGCAGCTCATATTTATAGAGTTGATAACTATTTAATTACAAATAAAACTCCTGATGATGGTGAAGATTATATTGATAATTTAATTACTATATGTAAAGAAAATAATATTGATGTAGTATTGCCTGGTTCAACATGGGAAGCACGAATTATTTCTGAATTTAAAGATAAATTGAATAAATCTAATATCATTACTCTTGTAAATAATATTGAAACTATAACAATAGGTGATGATAAATGGAATACTTATGAATACTTATCAAAGCTAGGAATTGGAACTCCGGAAACATTTTTAGATATTGAAGAAGTAGTAAACAACGAAAAAACTACTTATCCAATTATAATAAAACCACGACAAGGAAGAGGAAGTCAAAATATTTTTATTGCTCAAAATGAAATTGAATTAAGAATTATTTGTGATTACTTTGTAATAAAAGGATTAAACTATATTATTCAAGAATTTATTGGAAGAAACGATCACGAATATACTGTTGGAGTTATTTCAGATAAAAACGGTAAAGTCATTCAATCCATTGTAATGAAAAGATTATTATTAGGTGGAGCAACTGGTTACGCTGAGGTTTGTGAGCCAGGTTTTATCAATGAATTTTGTGAAGATGTTGCTCGAAAAGTCAATTCAACAGGGCCAATTAATATTCAACTACGTTTAGATAATAATAATAAACCATCGCTTTTTGAAATAAACCCAAGGTTTAGTGGTTCTGCACCTATGAGAACATTAGCAGGTTTTAATGAACCTCAAATGATTATCAATAATTTCTTTTATGATGAAGAAATAGCCCAACAAAAAATTTCTTATGGAAATAAATATTATAGAGCTTTTCAAGAAATTGAAATTCCTAAAAATAGTGAAAAAGGTCAAATAAGTAATTTATTATAATGAAAATATTAATTTTTTCCGACCTACATGGTAGAGTAGATAATATATTGCCAATCTTTAAAAATAATATATATGATGAATATATTTTTGCTGGAGATTTTTTTGGCTATTTTAAAGGAGGGAAAGAAGTGATAGAACTATTTATAGAATATAATGTTAAATTTATTTTAGGAAATCACGATTTATATTTTTTGAGAGAAATTGACCCAATTTGGTTTAAATCTAAATTCAATAATCTAGATATTAACTTAATTTCTTCAGAAGATTATGATAAACGATATGGTCAATTATATCATTCAATTCCAGAAATAACTTCGTTTGATATTGATTTTATAAAAAAGGCAAACTTAACAACTCGTTTTTGCATAGATAACTTAGATGTTTTAGTTTGTCATGGAAATCCCCAAAATCCTTTTGATGGGTATATTTATCCTGATTACGAACATTTTGATGATTTGTTTAATAATAACAAGTTTGATGTTTTAATTTTGGGTCATACACATAAAAGTTATATTCAAAAGTATGATAATAGATTTATACTTAATCCAGGTTCATGTACACTGCCAAGAGGAAATGATTTGCCATCTTATATTGTATTTGATACTAAAGAAAAATCAGCAATTATTCATATTATAGATCAAAAAATAAATTTCGTAAGAGAAACAAAAAATAAATTAAAACTAACATAAAAATGAAAAAACTTGCAATAATTGGAAGTTCAGACCTCGCAAAGTTGGTTATACATCAAGCTTTAGAAAGTGGTCATTTTACTGTTTTGGGAATTTATGATGATTTTTCCGAAATCGGAAAATCAATTGATGGAATAAAAGTTATTGGTACTTTAAACGATGTTTTAAACGATTTTAAAGATAATAAATTTCAGTATTTATTTGTAGCAGTTGGTTATTCTAGAATGGAATATCGAGAAAAAGTTTTTAATCAATTTAAAAACAAAATACCTTTTGCAAATATTATCCATAAATCTTGTTTAGTAGATTCATCTGTTAAACTTGGTGAAGGAGTTTTTCTTTTTCCTGGTGTAATTTTAGATAAAGGTGTTCGATTAGGTGATAATGTATTGTTAAATATAGGTGTAGCAATTGCACATGATACTGTTGTTAATGAGCATTGTTTTTTAGGACCAAGAGTAAGTATTGCCGGATTCACTGAAGTTGGTGCTAAATGCTACATTGGCACAAATGCTACAATTATTGACAATTTAAACATTTGCTCAAGTACAATTATTGGAGCGGGTTCTGTAACAATAAAAGATATTAAAGAAAAAGGTGTCTATGTTGGTATTCCCTCAAAAAAAATTAAATAAATATTTAGTTAAAACAATATAAGTTACCAGTAATGGAAAAAAAGAAAATAGTTTGGATTTGTAGTTTTGCAAACAAAGAGATACAAAACATAATTGGTAATGATAAATCCTTTTTTGCATCTCCTTGGATAACAGAATTAATAGAATTATTCAGAAACAAAGAAGATATAGAGCTGTCTATTATTTCTCCAAATTATTATTCTAATGATTATAAGTTTTTTAAATTAGATAATATTGAGGTTCACTTAACCCAATACAGACGATCCTTTATTCCTGCAAAAGCCTATAATTTTTCAATTAATTACAACACTGCTACAAATGCTATTTTAAAAGTAGTGGATACAATAAAACCAGATTTAATTCATCTTCACGGTTCTGAAAACCCTTTGTATAGTTCTCCCATATTATCTTTATTAGATAAATATCCTGTTTTAGTAACAATTCAAGGGTTTGTTTCTTTATCATCAAAACCTAAAAATATAATAAGTCAATATATTAGATGGAACAGAATTAGATATGAACGATTGATAAATGAAAAAGCAAAACATTTTACAGTAGCAACTTCTGATGTTAGAAAAAATTTAGCAAACTTTAATAAAAATCCGATAATGTATAACGATCATTATCCTACTACAAAGCCAGAAGTTTCTTCAACAGATTTTCATCAAAAAAAATACGATATTGTTTATTATGCACGAATAAGTAAAGACAAAGGAATTGAAGATTTAATTATTGCTCTAAAAGAGATCAAAAAAGTAAACCCAACGATAAGTGCCATCATAATTGGTGGAGGAGCTGAATCTTATTTGAATCAAATTAAATCCATGATTGAAACTTATGGTTTAGAAGATAACATTACCTTTGCAGGATTTCAGCCCACACAACAAGATGTTTTTAAATTAGCCGCTCAAGCGAGAGTCTATGTTTTGCCAACACATTTTGACGGTATTCCAGGTTCAATTAGAGAAGCAATGTTTATGAAAATTCCTGTTGTTGCAAATGCTGTAGGAGGAATTCCAACATTAAACGATGAGAGTGAATGTTTAACCTTAGTAGAAAAAGAAAATATTGTAGAATTAACGGAAAAGATTCTATTAGTATTAAACAATAAAGAAAGAACTCAATTGTTGGTTGACAATGCATTTAACCTAATTAATGATAAGTTTAATAACGATAAAATATATGCTAATTTGCTTTCAATATATAAGGATGTTTTAGCATCAAAAAAATAAATTAAACATGAGTAAACAAATAGATTTAAAAAACCCCATTTTTATAAACAATAAGTTTTCTGTTCTTGAGGCTTTAGAAAGAATGGATTCCATTAAACGAAAACTATTAATTATTCTTGAAGGAGAAAAGTTTTATGGCGTATTAAGTATTGGTGATATTCAAAGAGCCATAATCAACAAATACAAATTAGAAAACTCAATAGATAATATTCTAAGAAAAGAAATAACTACTTGCAGTGATAAAGATTCTTTAGAAAGTATAAAGAAAAAAATGATTGAGTTTAGAACAGAATGTATGCCAATTCTAAACGAAAATAATTCTCTAATTAATTTATTGTTTTGGGAAGATTTGTTTGGAGCACAATTTGAACCTAAAAAAGTATCGTTAAACTTACCTGTTATTATAATGGCTGGTGGAGAAGGTACAAGACTTAAACCTTTAACTAATATATTCCCAAAACCTTTATTACCTATTAATGAAAAAACCATTATTGAAGACATAATGGATCGTTTTGTTACTGTAGGTTGCAAGGAATTTTATTTGTCAGTAAATTACAAAGCAGAAACCATAAAAAATTACTTTAATGTGTTAAATAATTCAAATTATAAAATGAATTATTTTGAAGAAGATAAACCATTAGGAACTGCTGGTTCTATGTTCTTAATAAAAAACAAAATACATTCCACTTTTTTTGTTTCCAATTGCGATATTTTAATAGATCAGGATTTGGAAGAAATTTATAATTATCATAAACTAAATAACAATAAAATTACGATTGTTTCTGCCATAAAACGATACAAAATTCCTTATGGTACATTACAAACCAAAGAAAACGGAATTTTAAGCAAATTAGATGAAAAACCAGAATTAGTATTTCAAATAAATACAGGAATGTATATTTTAGAACCAGAAATGCTACACTTAATTCCAGAAAATAAATTTTTCCACATCACAGACCTTATTGAATTAGTGATTAAAAATAAGGATAAAGTAGGAGTTTTTCCAATTGCAGAAAACAGTTGGCAAGACATTGGAAATTGGGATGATTATAGTAAAGTTTTAAAAATTTAATAAAATGCTATTAATTAAAATTATAAAAAAAATATACAATACAATATTTAGTGCTGTTTATTCACGATTAAGTCATGTTGGATATGCAAAACACATTGGCGTTCAAATAGGTGAAAATGTTCATATTTATGGAAGTCCAATTGGAATGTTTAGTACAGAACCATGGTCAATAACTCTTGGAAATCATGTTCATATTACTAGAGAAGTTCTTTTTATTACACATGATGGAGGTACATTATTGTTTAGACATTTAATACCTGATTTAGAAATTACTGCTCCAATAACTGTTGGAGATTATGTTTACATAGGCGTAAGAAGTATTATTATGCCAGGAGTTAAAATTGGTAATAATTGTATTGTAGCGGCAGGTTCAGTAGTGACAAAAGATATTGAAGATAATTCAGTAGTTGGAGGTGTACCTGCAAAATTTATTAAAAGTACAGATGAATATTTAGAAGGTATTAAAAAAAGATCATTAAAATTAGGTCATTTGAAAGGAGACGAAAAAGACAAAGCTTTAAGAGAGTTTTTTAATAAAACAAAATAACTTCAATAATGATAAGATTAATTGTAATTTTTATAATAATTATACTTGCTGTGCTTTTTTCAAGTGATAGCATAAAAGGCAATTATGATAAAAAGAAAGCAAGATATATTTTTGTGGTTACAATACTCTTAATTTTACAATCAGGGTTAAGAAATTGGGCAGTAGGTGCAGATACCTATCAATATTACTTAATTTTTGAATCTGTAAAATTAGATTCTTGGACCGAAATTATTAATAGCCTATATGCTTTTGAAGAAAAAGATCCATTTTACAACTTATTCCAAAAGGTTTTTCAGGTTTTTACCGATGATTTTCAATGGTATCTACTATTTGTGGCAGCTATTTTTATGCCAGCATTAGGGTATTTTATTCATAAAAACACCACAAGAATAAATCAAGTACTTTTAGCTTATGTTATTTACATGGGTAATTTTTATGGCTTTTTCTCTATAACAGGTATAAGACAAACTTTAGCTACAGCAATTCTTTTTTGGAGTTATAAATATATAGTTGAAAGAAAAATTATTTACTTTCTGCTCTTTGTTTTCATAGCATCACTCTTTCATATTTCTGCTTTTGTTTTTCTACCCTTATATTTTATCTCAGAATTTAAAAAACCAAAACTATTATTCCGTTTTGCTATTTTAGGGTTTCCATTGTTTTTAGTTTTTAAAAATCAGATAGCAGTGTTTTTAGTTAGTTTTGTTGAAGCTGAAGAGAGATTTTCGGTTTATACAGAACAATATGAAACAGGAGGTTCTATTGTTTTAACAGCGTTACATGTTTTTTTAGCTGTTTGGGCAATTTTAGTTTATAAAAAAATGATGACTATTGCTCCTTCAACATTTCGAATGTATAATATGTTTGCTTTAGCGTTGTTTTTCTTTCCGTTGCAATGGGTAAATCCTAGTGCTGGTAGAATTGCACAATATTTTACAGTAATAATTATGGTTTGGATTCCATATTTGATAGATGCTTCTAGTACTAATAGTTCTAAAACTAGAGAATTATTTTATTTTATTGCATTAATTGCACTAATTGCTGTAACATTATTTGCCATAACACCAGGAGAATATAGCTATTTCTGGGAAAAAATGGACTTGCCAGATAACTATAAATAGTATTCAAAAGCATTTAAATTCTTATTTAATATCTTTGAAATCCAAATAATTCGATAAAAACAAATTTATGTTAAAAAATAAAACTCTTTTAATCACAGGTGGAACAGGTTCTTTTGGAAATGCTGTTTTGCAACGTTTCTTACATACAGATCATTTCAGTGAAATTCGCATTTTTTCTCGTGATGAAAAGAAACAAGACGACATGCGTAACCAGCTTAAAAATGACAAACTAAAATTTTATATTGGTGACGTAAGAGATTATGCAAGTATAGAGCGCGCAATGCGTGGTGTGGATTATGTTTTTCATGCAGCAGCATTAAAACAAGTGCCTTCTTGTGAATTTTTTCCTTTGGAAGCTACAAAAACTAATGTATTTGGCACTCAAAATGTAATTGATGCAGCTGGAGCCAATAAAGTTAAAAAAGTAATTTGTTTAAGTACAGACAAAGCAGCTTACCCTATTAATGCAATGGGAATTTCCAAAGCACTAATGGAAAAAGTTGCTATTGCAGCTTCAAGAAATTTGAATGATACCACCGTTTGTTTAACAAGATATGGTAATGTAATGGCTTCAAGAGGTTCTGTTATTCCTTTGTTTTTGAAGCAAATTCAAAATAACGAAGTTATCACTATCACAGACCCAAAAATGACTCGTTTTTTAATGTCATTGGATGAAGCAGTTGAATTAGTATTATTTGCTTTTGAGCATGGAAATTCGGGAGATTTATTTGTTAATAAAGCACCAGCTGGAACCATTGGAGATTTAGCGCAAGCCTTAAAAGAAATGTGTAAAGCAGATACTGAAATAAAAATCATAGGAACCCGTCATGGAGAAAAATTATATGAAACTCTTTGTACAAGAGAAGAAATGATTAAAGCAGAAGATATGGGAGATTTCTATAGAATTCCAGCAGACAACAGAAACTTGAATTACGCACAATATTTTTCTGAAGGAGAACAAGATATTTCACAAATTGAAGATTATCATTCTCACAATACAGAACAACAAGATGTGGAAGGTATGAAAAAGTTATTAGCTCAATTACCTTTGATTAGAAAAGAGGTTTTTGGGGAAGATGTAGCACAAATGCCGGGTTAAGAGTGTTCAGTTATTATGTTACTTAAAAAAATCTTTTAAATCCTTTTAAATCTGCGTGCAATAACTAAATTGCTTTAGCAATTTTCAAAAAAAAATTAAAAACAAAACTAGTATTGATGATGGAAAAGATTCCAACTATAATAAAAGGAAATAGCCATACAGATGAAAGAGGAACCATTACATATAATAATGATTACGATGCATCAGAAATAAAACGTATCTATTTCATTGAAAATAAGGATACTGATTTTGTAAGAGGTTGGCAAGGACATAAAGTAGAGCAAAGATGGTTTTCAGCCGTTCAAGGAAGTTTTAAAATAACTACAATTGCTATAGATGATTGGGAAAAGCCTTCTCAAACTTTAGAACAAGTAGAGCATGTTTTACAAGCCACAAGTTTTGATGTACTTCATGTGCCACAAGGTTTCATAACAAGTATTCAAGCTTTAGAAGAAAATGCCAAATTAATGGCCTTGTCAGATTATAATTTAGGAACTATAAAAGATGAATACCGTTTCGATAGTAATCACTTTAAAAAATAAAGATTAAGATAATAAAAATCCTTTTTAAATCTGCGTGCAAAAAATAAAGGTTTAAGAGAGAATAAAAACAAAAATCTGCGCAAATCCGCGAAATCTGCGTGCAAAAAAAAGAATAAAACATCCGCAAGAATCCGTTCAGTCAGCGTCATCCGCGTTAAATAAAAAAAAATCTACGCAAATCCGCGAAATCTGCGTGCAAAAAAAAAGAATAAAACATCCGCGATAATCCGTTCAATCAAGATCATCCGCGTTCAATTAAAAAGAAATAAATCTGCGCAAATCTGCGAAATCTGCGTGCAATAAATAAATTATGTTAAAAATAGGAATAACAGGTCAAAACGGATTTGTAGGAACCCATTTATACAATACATTAGGACTACAACCTGAAGTTTTTAAACGCATACCTTTTGAAAAAAGTTTTTTCGATTCAGAACAAACACTAGATGCTTTCGTATCTCAATGTGATGTGATAGTTCATCTAGCAGCATTAAACAGACATAACGAACCAGAAGTTATTTATGAAACTAATGTAGGTTTAGTAAAATCCTTGATTAGTTCCTTAGAACGAACAAAAAGTAAAGCTCATGTATTAATTTCTTCTTCATCACAAGAAGAGCGTGATAATTTATACGGAAAATCAAAAAAAGAAGGCAGAGAGTTATTTGCTGCTTGGGCTAAAAAAGCAAATGCAATTTTTACAGGAATGATAATTCCAAACGTATTTGGACCTTTTGGTCATCCTTATTATAATTCAGTAGTAGCTACTTTTTCACACCAAATAGCAAACAATGAAACGCCAAAAATTGATGTGGATGGAGATTTAAAATTAATCTATGTTGGAGAATTAGTTGCTGAAATACTAAAAGCTATACAAAATAAAAGCAATGTCGAAAAACTTATAGTAAATCACACCAGTGAAGCTAAAGTTTCGGAATTACTAACGTTACTTCAAAACTATAAAGAACAATACCAAGATAAAGGAGAAATTCCAACTATTGCCAATACCTTTGAATTGAATTTATTCAACACCTTTAGATGTTATATGGATATTAACAATTATTACCCTGTAAAGTTTGTGGAGCATACAGATCCTAGAGGTTCTTTTGTGGAAATTATTAGATTGGGTGTTGGGGGACAAGTGTCTTTTTCAACAACAGTGCCTGGAATTACAAGAGGAAATCATTACCATACCCGAAAAATAGAACGATTTGCAGTTATTAAAGGTAAAGCTCTTATTCAATTAAGAAAGATTGGAACAGATGAAGTTTTAGATTTTTATTTAGACGGGGATGAGCCTGCTTATGTGGATATGCCGATTTGGTACACCCATAATATTAAAAATATTGGGGATGAGGTTTTGTATACGAATTTTTGGATTAATGAGTTTTATGATCCTAATGATCCGGATACTTATTTTGAAAACGTATAAGGAAGTTTGCTCGCAGATTTTTGCGGAGTATTGTGTTGTTGTTTGAAGATTAATTGATTAAAGGTTGCTCGCAGATTTAAAAGGATTTAAAGGGTTTTTGTGTAGTTGCTTGGGGATTAGTTAATGAAAGTTGCACGCAGATTTAAAAGGATTTAAAGGATTTTTGTGTAATTGCTTGGGGATTAGTTAATTAAAGTTGCACGCAGATTTAAAAGGATTAAAAGGATTTTTGTGTAGTTGCTTGAGGATTAGTTAATGAAAGTTGCACGCAGATTTAAAGGATTTAAAGGATTTTTGTTTAGTTGCATGAGAATTAAGTAATGGAAGTTGCACGCAGATTTAAAGGATTTAAAGGATTTTTGTGTAGTTGCATGAGAATTAAGTAATGAAAGTTGCACGTAGATTTAAAGGATTTAAAGGATTTTTGTGTAGTTGCTTGAGGATTAGTTAATGAAAGTTGCACGCAGATTTAAAGGATTTTTGTTTAGTTGCATGAGAATTAAGTAATGAAAGTTGTACGCAGATTTTAAAGGATTTTTGTTTTGTTTTAATTTGAATTTTGAGAAATAGTTATAAAATCAATTTGTGAATTATGGAAGTTGATGAGATTACTTATAAAATTAGAGGTTGTATCTTTAGCGTTTATAATAATTTAGGGCCTGGGTTATTTGAGTCGGTTTATGAGGCTGCTTTACTTTATGAATTAGAGAAAGCAGGTTTAAATGCTAAAAATCAAGTGGAATTAGCGGTTCATTATGATGGTGTTATTTTAGATATTGCTTTTAGAATCGACATCTTAGTTGAAAATAAAGTTTTAATAGAACTTAAATCAGTTGAAGAATTAAAAAAAGTGCACTATAAACAAGTAACTACCTATCTAAAATTATCTGATTTACCAGTCGGTATATTAGTAAATTTTAATACAGATATAATAAAAGATAATATTAAAAGAATAGTAAACAATTACATGGAAAAATAAATAAAAAATCCTTTAAATCCTTTTAAATCTGCGTGAAATAAATAAAGGTTTTAAGTCAAAAATAAACAATAAAAAATCTGTGGAAGTCTATTAAATCAGAGTATTCCGCGTTCTAATAAAAGATATAAGATAAGTATAAAAAATCCTTTAAATCCTTTTAAATCTGCGTGAAATAAATAAAGGTTTTAAGTCAAAAATAAACAATAAAAAATCCGTGGAAACCTGTTCAATCAGTATGCTCCGCGTTCTAATAAAAAAATTAAATGAAAGCACAATTAAAAGTAATGACTGTTGTAGGCACAAGACCTGAAATCATAAGATTATCAAGAGTAATGGCTGCCTTAGACCATTCAGAAGCTATAGAACATATAATAGTCCACACAGGACAAAATTATGATTACGAATTAAACCAAATATTCTTTGATGATTTAGGCATTCGTAAACCCGATTTTTTCCTAAATGCTGCTGGAGCGACAGCTACAGAAACAGTAGGACAAATTTTAATAAAAATAGATCCTTTATTAGAAACCGAAAAACCAGATGCATTTTTAGTTTTAGGAGATACAAACAGTTGTTTATGTGCCATTCCTGCAAAAAAACGTCATATTCCAATCTTTCACATGGAAGCTGGAAACAGATGTTTTGATCAACGTGTACCTGAAGAAACCAATCGTAAAATTGTTGACCATGTATCCGATATCAATTTAACTTATAGTGATATTGCCCGTGAATATTTATTGAGAGAAGGATTGCCTGCTGATCGAATCATAAAAACAGGTTCACCAATGTATGAAGTATTACATCACTATTTACCAGAAATTAAGGCTTCTACCATTTTAGAAACCTTAAAATTAGAACAACATAAATATTTTGTAGTTTCAGCTCATAGAGAAGAAAACATCAACAGTGAAAAGAATTTTAAAGGGTTGATGGAAAGTTTAAACTTAATTGCAGATAAATATCATTATCCAATTATAGTAAGCACACATCCTCGAACTCAAAAAATGATAGACAGCAAGCAAATTGAAATGCGTCCAGAAGTTCAGTTTTTAAAACCAATGGGTTTTAATGATTATAATGCGTTACAACTAAATTCATTTGCAGTTTTATCTGACAGTGGAACAATTTCAGAAGAATCATCAACGTTAAACTTTCCTGCTTTAAACATTAGAGAAGCCCATGAAAGACCAGAAGCTATGGAAGAAGCCTCTGTTATGATGGTAGGTTTAAATCCTGAGAGAATTATGCAAGGCTTAACCCAATTGCAATACCAAAAAAGAGGAGAAGAAAGAACTTTTAGACCCGTTGCAGATTATTCTATGCCCAATGTATCTGATAAAATGGTTAGAATTATATTAAGTTATACAGACTATATTAAAAGAACCGTTTGGAGCGAATAAATAATTGATTTAAAACATTAAAATGTCTAAAAAACAAATTTTTTACATAGGTAATTTTGAGCTACCAGATAAAAATGCAGCGGCACATAGAGTAATAAATAATGCAAAAGCTTTAAGAGAACTAGACTATGAAGTAATATTTATTGGTATTCATAGAGATAATGAAAAAGCAATAAAAAAAGAATTATTTTTTGACTTTGTTTGCTATAGCTTACCTTATCCAAATGGTAGTAAACAATGGATTAAAAGTTTATTAAACATAAATAATTATTTGAGTATAATAAACGAATACAATAATAAGCATTCAATTATTTTATATAATATGCCATCATTTATTATATATAAATTTAAGACTTTTGTAACCAAAAATAGTATTAAAATTTTTTCTGACTGTACTGAATGGAATCAAAATTCAATAAATGGAAACATTTTTTTAAGTTTGTTTAAAATATTTGATAGTAATTTAAGAATGCTTTATCTAAATAAAAAATTAGATGGAATAATATCTATTAGTGATTATTTACATAAATATTATAATTCAAAAACAAACTATTCTATAATAGTCCCACCATTAGTAGATTTAAGCGATAAAAAATGGAAGATTGAAGATGTTGAAATTAAAAATTTTATAGAAATTGTTTATGCAGGTGGAGCGTTTTCTATCAAAGATAAATATGTAAAAGATAGATTAGACATTGTAGTATGTGCTTTATCTAAACTTAAAGAAAAAAACTTTAATTTTGTTTTCAAAGTTATAGGATGTACTAAAGAGGAGTTTTTACTTTTTTATCCAATGTATAAAGATGAAATAACTAACTTAAATGAAAACATTATTTTTTTAGGTAAAATTAATCATTTAGATGCAATTGAAATAATTAAAAATGCTTCTTATTCAATTTTTTTAAGAGACGAAAATAAAGTTACTAAAGCAGGTTTTCCTACAAAATTTGTTGAATCAATTAGCGCAGGAACTCCAGTTTTAACAAATAAAAACAGTAATGTTTTTGATTATTTAGAGAATGGAGTAAATGGTTTTATGATTAATGCTGAAAGTGTAGACACAGTTGTAACTTCATTAATTCCTGCTTTGTCAGTAAGTAAAGAAAAACTGAAAGAAATGAAAAGTTTTACATATAAGTCACAATTATTTTACTACAAGAATTATATAAATATATTTAAAAAGCAATTTTAAAAACATGAATGATTTTAATATAGTTACAATTACTAAAGAAAACATTAGTATTTTTAAAGAATGTTTTTATAGAAATGGTTCTAAAAAAAACAATGAAGTTATAGAATGGCAATTTTTAAAAAATCCAATCAATAAACAATATGTTGATATTGCAATTGATATAAAAAATAATCAAACAGCAGCTATTTATGCTATTTTTCCAATAAAATTTAAAATTAAGAATTCAGTTTTAATTGGTTCACAATCTTTAGATACAATAACAGATATTGATTATAGAGGAAAAGGATTGTTTATAAATTTAGCAAAGGATGTTTATGAAAAAGCGAGCCAAAACGATGTTAAGCTTGTTTATGGATTTCCAAACGGTAATTCAATCTATGGATTTCAAAAAAAATTAGCATGGGAAGTATTAGATCCAGTGCCTTTTTTGATTAAACCTTTTAGGACATCTTATTTTACAAATAAAATATCTTGGTTGTCATGGTTGCCTAATATTAATTTAGTTAGATCAAATAATAAAGTTAACGATAACTACAGAGTTGAAAGTAAGAATGAATTTCCTTTAGCAGTAAATGAAGTTTGGACGAAGTTTTCAAAAACAATTAATGTTGCAGTTAATAGAGATAAAGAATATCTAGATTGGAGATATATTAATAAACCATTAGAAGATTATAAAATAGTCCACGCATATAATGAAGAAAACAAATATATTGGATTTGTAGTTTTTGCAGTTAAAAGTAAACATGGTGGTAAAATAGGATATATAATGGAATTGGTTTACAATACTGATTATAAAGACGCAGGAGAATTTTTATTAAAACATGCTACAAATCAAATTAATCAAAGCAAAGCAGATTGTGTTTTAAGTTGGTGCTTAGAACACTCTCCTAATTATGAAGCTTATAAGGCTCAAAAATTTTATAATATGCCTGAAAAATTTAGACCTATTGAATTACATTTTGGGGCTCGTTCATTTGATGATAATCTTTATGATGTAATAAATAAAAGAGAAAATTGGTACTTAAGTTATTCAGATTCAGATACCGTATAAATAGAAATAATGAATGGAAATTTAATAATATCTTTAGATTTTGAACTACATTGGGGAGCACCTGAGAAGTGGGATTTAGAACAAAAAAAGCAATATTTTCAAAACACACGTTTAGTAATAAATGAAATGTTGCAATTGTTTGAAGAATCTAATTTAAAAGTAACATGGGCTACAGTAGGGTTTTTGTTTTCTTCAAATTTGAATGAATTACTTTCATTTCATCCAGAAGAGAAACCAACATATAAGAATGAAAAACTTAATAACTATAGTTTGTTTGAAAATGAATTGGTAGGAAATAATGAAGAAGTAGATGAATTTCATTTTGCAAAATCAATAGTAAAAAAAATATTAGAAACAAAAGGTCAAGAGTTAGCTAGTCATACATTTAGTCATTATTATTGTGACGAGTTAGGACAGAATTCATCGCAGTTTAACGCTGACATTGAAGCGGCCCAAACTATTTCTTTAAAATTATTTGGAACAGAATTAAAATCGTTAGTGTTTCCTAGAAATCAATACAATAGTGAATATTTAGAAATAATTAAAGCTAATGGTTTTAAAGTAATAAGAGTTAATCCTGATGTTTGGTTTTGGAATAAAAAAAGCAGATTTAACTTCATTGGAAGAGCATTTGATACTTTATTACCAATAAGCAAAACATTAACTTTTAAAACGACATCAATTCAAAAAAAAGGTGATTTAATATTATTACCTGCAAGTAGATTTTTCAGACCCTATTCCTCTAGAGAAAAATACATTCAAAAAATAAAAATTAATAGAATAAAACGAGAAATGCTGTGGGCTGCAAAAAAAGGAGAAAACTATCATCTTTGGTGGCATCCACATAATTTTGGATATAATACAGAAAAAAACATGAAACAACTGAAAGATATTTTAGAATATTATCAACTATTAAAAATAAAATACAATTTTAATTCTAAGTGTATGGAAGATTTTCATCATGAAAAATAAACTAATCCGCATAACAACTGTTCCAATTTCGCTAGACAAACTTTTGTCTGGACAATTGGCATATATGAATCAGTTTTATAAAGTAATTGCAGTTTCATCAGAAAAAAAGTATTTAGAAAAAGTAGGAGAGAAAGAAAATGTTGAGGTTTTCAATATAGAAATGACTCGGCAAATTACACCGGTAAAAGATTTGATATCTGTTTATAAATTATATCTATTTTTTAAAAAACAAAAACCATTTATAGTTCATACACATACCCCAAAAGCAGGAACTGTTGGAATGTTAGCTGCAAAATTAGCAGGTGTTCCAAATAGGTTACACACAATAGCAGGTCTACCTTTATTAGAAGCAACAGGAAATAAAAGAAAATTATTAAATTTTGTTGAGAAAATAACCTACAGATGTGCTACTAAAGTTTATCCAAACTCTTTTGGGTTAAACGAAATTATTATTCAAGAAAAATTTTGTAATCCAGATAAACTAAAAGTTTTAGGAAATGGAAGCACTAACGGAATTGACACTTCTTTTTTTAATGCTAAAAAATATTCTCAAATTGAAAATGATGCCTTAAAAAAGACACTTGAAATTCTTCCAAATGATTTTGTGTTTATTTTTGTTGGCAGATTGGTTTCTGATAAAGGAATAAATGAATTAACTGAAGCTTTTAAGAAATTAAATGGTTTGTTCTCAAATACAAAATTATTACTTGTAGGTCCTTCGGAAACAGAATTAGATCCTTTATTACCTAAAGCTTTAAAAGAGATAGAAGAAAACAAATCTATTATAAGTGTTGGCTATCAAAATGATGTTCGATCTTATTTTGCTATTTCAAATGCTTTAGTCTTTCCAAGTTATAGAGAAGGTTTTCCAAACGTAGTAATGCAAGCAGGAGCGATGGGTTTACCAAGTATTGTTTCCAATATAAATGGTTGTAATGAAATTATTATTGAGAATCATAACGGTATAATAATTCCAGTTAAAAATACAATAGCTATATTTGATGCCATGAAAAAAATGGTTGAAAATGTTGCTTTTTACAACCAATTAAAAGAAAATTCTCGTAAAAGAATAGTAGATAATTATGAGCAAGAAGTAGTTTGGAATGCTATTTTAAATGAATACAAGAAATTGGAAGAAAATGTATAAAACCTTTTTTAAAAGAACACTTGACTTTACAGCAGCACTAATTGGATTTATACTTTTAAGCCCAATTTTTGTGTTTGTCATGATAGGATTGTTTTTTGCTAATCAAGGAAAACCTTTTTTCTTTCAAAGTCGTCCTGGTAAAAACGAACGTCTTTTTAATATCATCAAGTTTAAAACCATGAATGATAAAAAAGACACTTTAGGTCAATTATTACCAGATAGTGAACGATTAACCAAAATAGGTGCTTTTGTTAGAAAAACATCTCTAGATGAAATACCACAATTATTGAATGTAATAAAAGGAGATATGAGCTTAATTGGGCCAAGACCTTTATTAGTGCAATATTTACCTTTGTACAATGAAACTCAAAAACAAAGACACAACATAAGACCTGGAATTACAGGTTGGGCACAAATAAACGGTAGAAACGCTATAAGTTGGAGCCAAAAATTTGAATATGATGTTTGGTATGTTACTAATTGTAGTTTTTTATTAGATATCAAAATACTATTTTTAACCGTTAAAAAAGTTTTTATCAGTGAAGGCATTTCTCAAGATGGTGAAGTAACTATGGAAGTTTTTAAAGGAAATTAATACAAGTGAAATTATGGAAAACAATAAATATCTTTTTGGAGCAAGTGGTCATGCAAAAGTTGTATTAGATGTTTTGTTTTCAAATAACATAAAAGTGTTGGCAGTTGTTGATGATAACCCTAAAGCTCCTTATATTTCAACTATACCAGTTGTCAATACTAAAGACTTTAAAAGTCCTGAGGGTAGCCAATTTATTGTGGCTGTTGGAGATAATGCTATTCGAAAGAAAATAGTAAACAAAAACAACTTCCGTTATTTTTCAGCGGTTCATTCAGATGCCACAATTTCAGCATTTGCTTCTTTAGAAGAAGGAACAATAGTAATGCCACAGGTAGTTGTTAATTCAGATGCAAAAATTGGTAAACATTGCATATTAAATTCAAGAAGTGTTGTAGAACACGACTGTTTTTTAGAAGATTATGTACACATATCACCAAATGCTTCATTAGCAGGAAATGTATTTGTAGGCGAAGGAACACAAATAGGAATAGGAGCAAGTGTCATACAAGGCATAAAAATAGGAAAATGGGTTACCGTAGGTGCGGGTGCTGTGATTATAAGTGATATTCCAGATTACGCAATAGTAGTGGGCAATCCAGGGAAAATAATTAAAATCAGTACTCCATGATTTTAAAAAGAACATTTGATTTTATAGCTTCATTAGTGTCTGTCTTTTTATTTTGTTGGATTATACTAATTTGTATTCTTCTAGCTAGTATTGACACAAAATCATTTGGTTTGTTTCTTCAAAAAAGAATTGGTCAACACGGAAAACCTTTTAAAATTTTCAAAATAAAATCTATGAATGATGCCACGCAAGAAGTGTCCTCTTTTGGTAGATTTATAAGAAAATCAAAACTAGACGAATTACCTCAATTGCTAAATATTTTATTAGGTCAAATGAGTTTTGTAGGCCCAAGACCTGATATTCCGGGTTACTATGATACCCTAGAAGGAGAGAATAGAAAAATACTGGAACTAAAACCAGGTTTGACTTCTGAGGCTTCTATAAAGTATGCCAATGAAGAAGAAATCTTAAGCCAAAAAGACAACCCATTGGATTATAATGATACTGTAATTTTTCCCGATAAAGTAAAAATGAATTTAGAATATTACTATAACCAAAGTATTTTCTTAGATTTGCAGATATTGTTTAGAACGATTTTTTGTGAGAGGTGAGGAGTGAGGAGTGAGAGATTGGGAGATTGGGAGAATGGGAGAATGGGAGAATGGGAGACATGGAGATTGGGAGAAGATAAAAGGCACTAGTGTAAAAAACAAGTAAAAATTAAAAGCCTAAAGTGTTTGGGCCTCAGTTTAAGATTAAAAAAAATATAATGCAAAAGTTTAGTTTAGTTCTGGTTCTGTTATGTAGTATGATGTCTTTTGGACAAAAAAATTGGAATAGAATTTCCATTGAAACGGGTTATGGTTATGTGACTCCTTCTAAATTATATGGTAGTGAATTTAGTAAAAGTGATTTGTCAGGATTTAACCATTTTGATTTTGGAGTGCGTTATATGTTTAATGAGAAAATAGGGGTAAAAGTAAATTTTGGTAGGGATAAATTTGAAAGCGACAATGCGGGTGTTAGGTATAATTCGCTTAATGCTTCAGCGGTTTATAATGTAGGGAGCTTGTTTAATTTGAATTACATGACCAATGAAAGAATAGGCCTTTTAGGGCGAGTAGGGGCTGGTTTAACTTTTGCTAAACCTGAAACTTCTAGTCGTTCTGAGCGAATTGGTACAGCTACTATTGGGTTGACGCCTCAAGTAAAGTTGTCTGAGCGATTTAGTCTATATGGCGATGTGGCTTATGCTTTTCGTTTCAAACAACATTATGGCTTTGACGGAGTGCTTTTAAACAGTGATTACGCCTCAGAAGTAGGGAAAACGACCGTGTTTTCTATAGGACTAATGTTCTATTTAGGGAATAAGACAAAACATGCTGATTGGCACTAAAGTGATCAAAAGAAGCGCTCAAGTAATTTAGTTTTATTGTAAATACATTTAAATTAATTTTTAACTAATGAATCCAGAAAAAATATGGTTGTCATCTCCTCACATGGGAGGCAACGAACAAAAATATATTAATGATGCTTTTGAAACTAATTGGATTGCACCTTTAGGACCAAATGTAAACGCGTTTGAAAAAGACCTTGAAAATTATTTGCAAGATTCCGTTTATGTGTCAGTACTTAGTTCAGGTACTGCAGCAATACATTTAGCACTAATTTTATTAGGCGTTTCAAATGGCGATGAGGTTATTTGTCAAAGCATGACTTTTTCGGCATCAGCAAATCCAATTTTATATCAAGGAGCAACACCTATTTTTATTGACAGCGAAACAGATACTTGGAACTTATGTCCAATAGCATTAGAAGAAGCAATTGTAGATAGAATAGCAAAAGGAAAAAAACCTAAAGCAATTATTGGAGTGCATTTATACGGAATGCCTTTTAAAGTAGATGAAATTAATGCAATATCAAAAAAATATAATATTCCATTAATTGAAGATAGTGCAGAAGCTCTAGGAAGTACATATAAAGGAAAAAAATGTGGAACTTTTAGTGATTTTGGAATACTGTCTTTTAACGGAAATAAAATAATAACCACTTCAAGTGGAGGAGCATTAGTTTGTAAAAGTAAAGAATTAAAAGACAAAGCTGTTTTTTATGCTACTCAATCAAGAGATGAAGCTCCACATTATCAACATTCTGAAATAGGGTATAATTATAGATTAAGTAATATTTGTGCAGGAGTAGGTCGTGGGCAAATGGAAGTGATCGATTTAAGGGTTTCACAAAGAAGAGCTATGAATGCTTTTTACCAAGAACTCTTTAAAGACAATGAGGAAGTCGCTATATTAGTGGAGCCTAATAAAAATTATTTTTCAAACCATTGGTTAAGTGCAATTACACTAGATTCTTATGAAAAAAGAGAAGCTTTGCGTTTGGCTTTAGAAAAAGAAAATATTGAATCACGCCCTTTGTGGAAACCGATGCATCTGCAACCTGTTTTTGAAAAATACCCTTACTATGGCAATAAAGTAGCTGAGCAGCTTTTTGAAAACGGTTTATGCTTGCCTTCTGGGTCTAATTTAACGGAAAAAGATAAAGTAAGGATAGCGGAAAACATAAATTCTTTTTTCACTACATTTGCCTGACATTAAATCCTTTTAGGATTCCTTATTCTTTAATATAATTTGAAATAAAAGCCTAGTGAATAAGTTTGCTCAAAAAATTTACGATAAAAAAATATACACCCTAGGGTACCTACCCAGATGGATTATTTTTTGTATAGATATAGCTATCATAATTTTTGCTAACTTAATGACCTATATTATGTTAGTAAACTTAATTACGGAACTAAGTTTTTATGATGTCTTAAATGTTTACGAACGCTATGGTTTAATATTAATCGTAAACACCCTGTTTTTTATAGTCTATAGAACTTATGCAGGAATTATTAGGCATAGTAGTTTTATTGATGCCATTAAATTGTTTTTGTCTACCTTTTCTTCCTTAATGGTGCTGGTGCTTATCAATTATGGGAGTTTTTTTATTTTTGGAAAAAAAATATTTTTAATTCCGGGATTGATTTTAAGTTTTGTATTGTCTTTTACTTTGTTGTTTTTCTTTAGAATTTTAGTGAAGTTTATTTTTGAAAATTTCATCAACACAACCGATTTAAAACAATTGATACCCGCTATGGTTTATGGGACAGATGCAAATGCTATTGCTGTGGCGAACGCCATTAAATCTGAATTGCCAGCAAGGTTTAAAATTGTAGCCTTTATTGACAATACCAAATCCAATAAATCCAAAAGTATTTTAGGCTTGCCTATTTTATACAACAGTAAAAAAACATCTGTAATCCTAAGAAGTTACCGAGCAAATGCTTTAATTATAGCTGAAAAATCGCTTTCCAAAGAGGAAAAATTAAACATCATTGATGATTGTTTAGAGCATAACATCAAAGTTTTTACAGTGCCTATTGTGACGAATTGGGAAAATGAACAAGAGATTTCCAAACAGATTAAAAGTTTTGAAATTGAAGATTTATTAGATCGAAAACCAATAGTTCTCGATAATAAGTTAGTATCAAGTCAATTGTCAGGTAAAATAGTGGTCATAACGGGTGCTGCAGGCTCTATAGGGAGCGAAATAGTATGGCAAGTTTTAGACTTTAACCCCAAAAAAATAATATTAATTGACCAAGCCGAAACACCTTTGCATCATATTTCATTAGAAATACAAAAAGCAGGTAAAAAAGTCAATGTCATAAGCATTATAGCCGATATCAGAAACAAAGCAAGTATTGAAAAAGTATTTGAATTGTATAATCCGGATATTATTTTTCATGCGGCTGCCTATAAACATGTGCCTTTAATGGAAAAAAACCCATGCCAAGCTATATTTACAAACGTATTAGGAACCAAGAATATTGCGGATTTAGCCATTCAATTTAAGGCTAAAAAATTTGTTATGGTTTCTACCGATAAAGCTGTAAATCCTAGTAATGTAATGGGAGCCAGCAAACGAATTGCGGAGAAGTACATTCAATCCTTGCATTATAAAAACACAAAAGAGCCAGTACATACTACAAAATTCATAACTACAAGATTTGGAAATGTTCTAGGGTCTAACGGTTCGGTGGTGCCTTTGTTTAAAAAACAAATTGAAATGGGAGGGCCAATTACCATTACGCATCCTGAAATTATTAGGTACTTTATGACCATTCCAGAAGCTTGTCAATTGGTTTTAGAAGCAGGAGGAATGGGGAATGGAGGAGAGATTTATATTTTTGACATGGGTAAGCCTGTTAAAATTATTGATTTAGCCAAAAAAATGATACAATTAGCCGGTTTTGAACCCAATAAAGATATTGAAATCAAAATTATTGGCTTAAGACCTGGTGAGAAACTGTATGAGGAATTGTTAAATGATGATTCAAAAACATTACCCACGCACCATCATAAAATTATGATTGCCCAAGAAGAGGAAGAAGATTACAATCAAATTATTGAAGATATAACTGGTTTGATTGCTGTTTCTTCGAGTAAAGAAGAAGTAGAAATTGTTCAATTCATGAAAAAAATTGTGCCTGAATATAAGAGCAAGAATTCAACTTTTGAACTTTTGGATTAATTTTTTGGAATCTTTTTCCTAAGTATTTATTTAATGTATCTTTGCCTTTTAAAAAAAAAGTATGAATAAAGTTTTCCCGATTTTTTTTATTTTGATAGCAAGCTTGTTGTTAGGCTCTTGTTCTTCAACAGAAAAGTTTTCGCTTTTGCAAAATGTAGCTTCTACAGATAGTTTAGCTAAAGCTGATTTTCAGGCTGTATTGCAACCCGATGATGTGTTGATGATTATAATTTCTACAGATAATCCTATAGTGGCCCAACCTTATAATTTATCTGCCGTTAATGTGGCTAGTGTAAGTTCCGAAATTGGGGTTATGCAACAAAGACAATTGAATTATCAAATTGACCAAGAAGGAAATATTCAAATGCCTAATATAGGTACGGTAAAGGTTGCTGGCAAAACTAGGAATGAATTAGTAGAAACCATTAAAGAATTATTGGTTGGAAAAATTACCAACCCCGTTATAACCATTCGTATTTTAAACTACAAAATTTCGGTGCAAGGAGAGGTCAACAGACCTGGAAGTTTCCCAATCAATAGCGAAAGAGTTACCCTTTTAGAGGCTTTAAGCATGGCGGGTGATTTAACCATATACGGTAAACGAGATAATATCTTAGTCATTAGAGAACAGAACGGAGTTAAAAGCTTTCAAAAAGTGGATATCACCAAAGGTGATTTTATAAACTCTCCTTATTATTACTTATCTCAAAATGATGTAATCTATGTGGAACCTAATAAAACAAGAGTAAATTCTTCTGTAATTGGGCCTAACATAACTGTAGGTCTAACAGCGGTTTCCTTATTAATTACTATTTTAGCCATAACAATTAAATAATAATGCAAGAACATATTAAAAACAATTTAGAGCAAGATGACGCTATAAATATTAGAGAAGAAGTTGAAAAGTACTTGCTGCAATGGCGTTGGTTTTTACTTAGTGCTGTTGTTTTTGTAGGGATTGCTTTTTTCTACTTGCGGTATTCGACTCCTATTTATAAATCAACTACCACTATCCTAGTAAAAGATGATAGAAAAGGAGGTATTGCAAATGAGTTGGCTGCTTTTTCTGAATTAGGTATTTTGTCTGGGGCAAAAAGCAATGTAGATAATGAAATTGAAATCATAAAGTCTAGGACTCTAATCGAAAAAACCATTAAGGATTTAAATTTAAACATTAAATACTTTAACAAAGGAAGAATTAAAGATGGCGAGTTATATGGAGAATTGCCCTTTAAAGTGTTCTTTTCCAATTACGATGAAGATTTTTATACCCTAAAGAATTCGTATTTTATCACTAAATTAAACAATCTACAGTTTAGTTTATTTGATGGGAATGACAAACTACTGGGTGATTTTAAGTTTGGGCAAAAAATTAAACTTGAACAAGCTGATTTAGTAGTTATCAATCAAAATGCTAAAAGTGATAAAAATCTATCGGTAGCGGTTCAAATCGTTCCTTTAAAAAGTTTGGTGGAAAGTTATGCCAATAGAGTAGTCGTTTCAGCTTTAAGTAAAAACACCAGTGTAATTGAGCTTTCTATTACAGATGCCACTAAAGCAAAAGCCGAAGATTTTTTGAATACTTTGGTTAAAAACTACAACGAAGATGCCATTGCGGATAAAAACTATATTTCTGAAAGTACTTCTAATTTTATAGATGAAAGACTGGTTTTGATTTCTAAGGAGTTAGAAGATGTAGAGACGGATGAAGAATCGTTTAAGACGAAAAATAAATTAACCGACATACCTTCTGAAGCGGAATTGTTTTTAGAAAGTGCCTCAGAGTATGAAAAAAAGGTGGTGGAAAATGAAACACAAATCAAAGTGGTGGCTTCCATGAGTGAATACATCACCAATAATGATAAAGACTTAATTCCGGCTACTATAATTACTTCAGAAAGTGGTGCAAGTTCTCAGATTAACAAATTTAACGAATTAATTTTAACTCGAAATAGTTTACTTGAAAGTGGGGCTGGACCTGATAACCCTAGAACTATCGCCATTGACAAGCAAATTGCTGAATTAAAAACCAATGTAAACAGTAGTTTAAAAAGTTTAAGACAATCCTTAGAAATTAAAAGAAGGGATTTAAACCGTCAAGGAGCCATTTTAGACGGGAGAATTTCACAAATCCCAGGCCAAGAAAAAGAATATAGAAGTTTGGTTAGACAACAAAATATTAAACAATCCTTGTATTTGTATTTGTTGCAAAAAAGAGAAGAAGCGGCTATCTCTCTTGCCATTACATCGGCTAGTGCCAAAGTAATTGACCCAGCTATCTCTACTATTAATCCAGTATCTCCTAATAGAAGAATTATATTTTTAGGTTCCCTTTTAGTAGGTTTGCTTTTACCTTTTAGTATAATTTATATCAAAAACTTATTAGATACTAAAATAAAGTCACGATTAGATATTGAAAAGAATACTTCTATACCATTCTTGGGAGATGTACCAAAATCAGTTTCGTCTAGTCAAATTATTGATGTCAACAGCCGTTCGAGTACAGCAGAAGCCCTGCGAATTATTCGTACCAATGTGGAGTTTCTATTCAACAATAAAACAGATGGTTTGGCCAAAACCATTTTTGTAACGTCAACCTTTCCTAAAGAAGGAAAAACATTTTTATCCATTAACATAGCTGCGACAATTGCCTTGTCAGGTAAAAAAGTATTGTTAGTAGGAATGGATGTTAGAAACCCTAAACTAAATGAGTATTTGAATGTTCCCGTAACTGGGTTAACCAATTACTTAACCTCAAAAAGCAATGATGTTTCTAACTATATTGTAAAACACGATGATTTTGAGCAGTTTTATATTTTGCCTTCTGGAGTAATTCCTCCAAATCCAGCGGAATTACTAATGAGCAAGAAAGTCAATGAGTTGTTTGCCGAACTAAAACAAGAATATGACTATATAGTAGTAGATACAGCACCAGTTGGATTAGTTACAGATACTTTTGTAATTGCCAATCAAGCTGACTGTTTCTTATATGTAGTAAGAGCCAATATGTTAGACAAGAGAATGCTAAGAATACCAGAAGAATTGTACCAAGAAAAGAAATTGCCTAATATGGCCGTTATTCTAAATGATACGGAGACTGCAAAAGGATACGGATACGGATACGGGTACGGATACGGATACGGAGCTGAAGTTGAAGTAAAAGAGTCTTGGTTGAAGAAAAAATGGAATAAGTTTAATTCTTAAGATTAATTAGGTGTGGTTAAAAGAATGGTTAAAAGGTTAAGAGTTTATAAGGTTAAAAGGAAAAAAGGGTAGTTGTTTTCAACTGCTCTTTTTTTTTGTTAGTAGGGATTTGTGAGAGGGTGACTTGGGGAATGGGTTAAAATGCAATTTTTGTTATGACATCAAATTATCTCTTTACCGTCAGTTCGAGTGGTTCCGATGGCAATCGGAATTGTATCGAGAACTCGTGTTTTGAATTTTAAACAGTATTCTTCATCATGAGTTCTACATATTCCATACTTTACCTAATCACAACCTACAACCTATAACTATAACCTCAAACTTGTCACCCTGAAAGGGTCTCGATAGCTTATCCAACGTCAGAATCGACATTGCTTTTATCTAACAAATGTCCATCCTCACCTTATTCCTAACAGACAACCGATAACCGACAACAACTCTCCGCAAACTTATTAAACCATTGTTGTGTATTGTGGGTAAAGCATATCAAAAGAGCATTAGTTCTTACGAAAAGCGCATAGTCCAGATCCTTTCAGGATGACAAAGTGGTGGGTTGTAGGTTGACGGTTTTGATGAATGTTTATGGTTACTAGTTTTTGAATAGTACTACTAAACGTCTCTCCCCAAACTTGTCACCCTGCAAAGGGTCTCGATAGCTAGTTATTCGTTAGGACTTACATGGTATGGTGTCCCGATTTTTCATAACAACGGTTCTCGATTAGCTTCGCTCAATTCGGCATACCCTCGGGTCATTTTTATTCCATTGCATTCCATAAAAACACTCGAACTGACGGTTGGGATTGAAAAGATTGAAGGATTGAAGGATTGAAGGATTGAAAAGTTGGGAGAGAGGGAGAAGAGGTGATGGGGGGATTGAAAGTTTGAAAGTTTGAAAGATTGGGAGATGGGGGGATGGGGGGATTGGGATATTTTTTTGAAACTACTTGATGGGTTGGGCTAAAAAATGAACTGGTGTGATGCTAAATTTTGAACTAGTTTTGATTTTTGTTGGTGGTGTAGCAGTCTTTTGGCTGATTGATTTTATCCTACAATACAACGCACTACGTGTTCAATTTTGAGTCCAGTATACTCACAAAATTCCTCGATAGAAATTAGTTGGTGTTGTTCCTTATTCAAGTGTTTCTTAATCTTTAATAAGTATAACCTTGCTTGAGCATATTCTTTTCCCATAATGCGTTGCACATCTTTTGGATATATAATTACCCTTGTGCTACTTGGAATCACTTTTTTTGTTTTTACTACTTTATTTTTGTCTCCTGTCAGGTTCTACCTGCTATTCGACCTAAGACAAATTTAACTATAATTTGGATAATTATGGCAATTAAAATAGTCGATTATTTATGTTTTTGTATGTTTTCTAAATAGGGGTCTTTGAATTGTAATTTTTATAACTGAAACTTTGATAAATCATTCGGGATTTAGTTGCAACGATTAACGAATTGAAAGTAGATTTTTTAAAGAATTATTAACTAAAAAAAAATAGAAATTATGGCAAGACAGAAAGGCATAATTAAATTAAAAGGTACTATCGGGGATATTACTTTTTATAAAACGCGAGATGGTCACTTGGCTCGTGAGAAGGGTGGTATCGACGCTAGTAGAATAGCGAGTGACCCTGCTTTTCAGCGAACTCGAGAAAATGGCGCGGAGTTTGGACGGGCAGGTAAGGCAGGAAAACTATTGAGGACTGCATTTAGGCCGTTATTACTAAATTCTACTGACAATAGAATGGTAAGCCGTTTGACGCAAAGAATGGTAAAAGTCATTCAAGCGGATCTGGTAAGTGAAAGAGGTTTGAGAAACGTTATTGATGGGGAAGCTGAATTGTTATTTGGTTTTGAGTTCAATATTCGTGGGAAGTTGGGGACATCTTTGTTTGCTCCTTTTGTGGCAGATATTGACCGTGTGGCTGGTGAGATTAAAGTGGATTTTGTATCCTTTGTACCAGCTAATATGATTGCTGCTCCAAGTGGGACTACTCACTTTAAGATTATTTCTGGAGGAGCTGAAGTAGATTTTGAAGCTGAAACATTCGTGGTTGCTACTTCTGAAACTGCAATCCTGCCATGGGACTCTACTCCAACTGCAGTGATTAGTCACACTAACGCTGTCACTGCAAACTCTACTAAGCCCTTGTTTTTGTCTTTGGGAATAGAGTTTTATCAGGAGATAAATGGACAAATGTATCCTTTGAAGAATGGTTCATTTAATCCTTTATCTCTTGCTAAGGTAGATGGAGGTGTTTAATCTGAAGTTAGAATTTAGAAATCAGAATTTAGAAGTATGATTTTGTTTTTAACAAGAACTTATTTCCCTGAAGGAACTAATGGAACGTTAGAATGGGAGGGCAAAGTCATTTGTAATACAATTGAGCTGCCTTGGAAGCATAATGAAAAGTGCGTTTCGTGTATTCCGGAAGGGAACTATTTTATAAGAAAGCGGTATAGTCAGAAATTTAAATGGCATTTGGAGGTGGTTGATGTTAAAAACAGAAGTTTGATTTTGTTTCATCCAGCGAATAATGCTATAAAAGAATTAAATGGTTGTATTGCTCCTGTTACTAAACTTTCTGGACCAGGTCAGGGTCTAATGTCAAGGACCGCTTTTGAGAAGCTAAAAACTTTAGTTTATCGAGCTTTAGACCGAAAAGAAAGTGTTGAATTAATTGTTAAATAAATCTTGTGAATTGGGGATCTGTTCTGTAATGAGGGGATTCCCGTCTTCACGGGAATAATACTAAATTTAATTATGAAAAAAATAATGAATAGAGCATCTGCTCCAACGCCAAAGTTTTTTAAAGTGCTTCGAACAGTAGGTTTAACCTTAGCTGCCCTAGGTGGAACTATTCTGGCCGCACCAATAGCTTTGCCTGTTTTAGCGACTACAATTGGTGGTTATGCTGCGGTAGCGGGTGGTGTTTTGACAGCGGTGAGTCAGCTAACCATAACCGATGACAGCCAATAACCAAACCTTTATGGGGACTGCGGGAGGCACTTTTTTAAGCATTATACCTAATATTCAATCTGAAGATATTGTCAAGACTATTGTGTTAGCAAGTGTCGGAGCAGTGGTCAGTTTTGTAATTTCGTTACTGCTTAAAAGCCTGCAGAGGAAGCGTAGAAAAGATGTTTAACTTTGGTTGGAGTGCCTTATAGTTAAACATGTTGAAAGCCTAGTTTTTTTTAGACTAGGCTTTTTTTATTTTTTGATAGGCGCTTTGCTTTGGGTAGAGGGGAGGTTTTTTGGAACGCGGATGACACGGATTTGGCTGATTTGCACGGATTTTTTAACCGCAAGGGGCGCAAGGGTTTTACGCTAGGTTCGCTAAGGTTTTTGAGTTTTTTTTGCGGTCCCTTGACTGCGCTCGGGATGGCGATTTATTTAGTCTTGTGGTTTGTTTTTTGGACTGGGTGCAGGGCTTCTGCTAAGTTGTGAATGAAGACTAGACTTCCTTTGTAGGGATTAAAAGATGGTTCGTATCTAATGTAGTCTTTGTTGTTGAGTTCTCGAATGCATTTGTGATAAGTTGCTTTTGAATAAATTTTACTAATACGCATCAGTTCATCTCGTGAAATGCTGATTGGGTTTTGGAATCGGTTTACATTCCAAGCCTGAAATAATGCTATGTATAAGCTGATGTGCGTAGGGTTTAGGTCGTGATCGTGGATTATTCGGTCGAAGAAGCTGGTTAGGTGTTTTGTGTGGTTCATGGGAGGGGGTGGTTAGTATTAAGATTTGAGTATTAAGACTGGAGGATTGAGTATTAAGATTGGAGTATTAAGTATTAAGACTGGTGGGTTTTGTCTTGTAATTACTTGGGGGGTGTGTTGTTTACTTTGTTGTTTTTTAGCAGTTTTTCTATTTCTGCGTTATCATAAAGTATGATGCTTCCTACTTTTGTGTAGGGTAATGTGCCGTTGATTCTCAGGTTTTGTAATGTGCCTGGAGAGATGTTTAGAAGTTTTCGGACTTCAATGGACTTGAGCCATTTCTTTGTTTGTGGGGTTGATGAAGCGAGAATTTCTTTAAAATCATCGATTAGAAGTTGTCGAAATTCTTTTAGGTCTACAAGGGTAATTAAATGCTTAGGATGCATTTGATTGTTGGTTGCGGAGTTTGCGAACCTGTTGGTTTCATTTGCCATAACGGTTGTTTTAGTTTGTTATGGTGCAAATTTGTGGGGTTTGTTTTGTTTTGTATCACAAGCGTTTCAGAAGTTGTGATGGTTTTTTTTGTTGTCAGTTGTCGGTTGACTGTTGTCGGTTGTCAGTTCTCAGTTGTCTGTTATCTGTTATCGGTTGTCAGTTATAGGCTATAGGAATGCGGATGAAACGGATTTTTTGGAACACAGATTGAAGAAATTTGAGAAATCTTTATAATTTTTTGTTGGTTGTCGGTTGTCAGTTGTCTGTTATCTGTTATCTGTTATCAGTTGTCAGTTGTCTGTTGTCTGTTGACTGTTATTTTCTGTTTTTTGGGGTTTGGAGATTTGGAGAGGGGGAGAGAGGGGGAGAGAGGGGGAGAGGGAGATGACTGATAAGTGTCTAGTTTAATTTTTAGGTTTGGGTATTTCATTTAGTTTTTGGATGAAATAGGTAGGTGATATATCTGTTTTGTTTTTGAAGGCTCTTGTGAAGTTTTGTGTTGAACCAAAGCCTATTTCTTCTCCTAGTGCTTTATTGGTGTAGAGACGGTATTTTTTATCGTTTTTTAATAAGGAAATTATATGTTCTATTTTTAAGTCATTTATGTAGTCTATCGTTTTTTTACCTCTGTATTTAAATATAATTTTTGATGCGTATTTTGTATTTGTATGCAATAAAGAGGCTATTCTAATAAGACTCATGTCTTTTTCTAAGTACTTTTTATTTTTTTCAAATTTCTCTAAGTTCTTTATGATTACTTCAACGATTTCTGGGTTTATATCTAATTCTTGGTTATCCGTATTATTTATTTTTGTGTTACTGATATTTGAGTGCATTAACTCGTTAAATTTTGCTTTATAAAACTTTTCATTTTTATAGTGCCTAAAGCCTAAAAAGACTATTATTAGAGACAGCATTACTCCTAATAAATAGTGTATACTACTTTTAGTTTTCATAGTACGTTCCACTTCCTGTTTTTCTGCAATTAATTTTTTAGTATCATACTCTTTGAATATCTTTTGAGAAAGGTATTTGTAATTTTTATTCAACATTTTATCAACTTCCATTAATTTGTTGATGTACGTTAATTGTAGTTTTAGATTGTTTTTTTCTGCATAATGTTTAATTAAAAGCTCGTAGTTTTCTCGGAACACGGGATGTAAGTATTTTTTTTCTACAAATGTGCTATCTACTCTTAATAAGTAAAGGATCGCTTCTTCTTTATGTTTTAATTCCCAATGGCTTTTCCCAATATAAAAATTAGCTAATGTTTCATTTGCAACATCTTTTTTTTCTTTTATACCTGGCATAACTTCTTTTAATTTGTGAATTGCAGCGGTATACTCTTTTTTGTAATATTGGTTTATGGCTTCAGAATGCTTGAAATATGGTACCATTGCCGTGTTTTCTAACGCCAGACTTTCTTTTAACCCTAATTCATTGTAGTAAGTACATTTGTTATAATTTCCAATTTTATTATAGCATAATCCAAGTGAATGTAATGTGTTTAAATAACCTCTCTCACTTTCCTCTTCAAAATAGGCTAAACAGCCTTTGAATAGGGCAATTGCTTCGTCATAAAATCCCAGATAGTATTTGGTATGTGCAATTGAATATTTTAATTTGTTTGACGAATATTCATCGTTTGTTTTAGTTAAGAATTGGTCTGCTATTAAATAATTATCTAATGCTTTACTTATTTCTTTCCTGTCATTAAGAATAATACCTTTTGATAAATAAGCATTTCCAATTAGCTGATTGTTTTTTGATCTTAGAGCAGCAACTACTAAACTATCAGCATATTTTAAAAGATTAGTTTTTTCTTCAAGATGCATTAGCGCTTTGTATGCTTTTGCAGATTGAAACCAATTTTCGTCTGCTTTAGACTTTGATAGCCATGCTTTTGCATATTCCAAATTCACCTCTTTTTTATAATTTTTATTATTTGAAGCATTCTCTAGATAGGAATAGTTTCTATCTTCTAGTTTTTCAAGATTTTTTAACTCTTTTTCTTGAGCGTTTGATAGATTGCTTACTATTAGTAGGATAATAGTAAAAAAAATGTTTGTTATGTTGTTTTTCATATATTGGAGCGTATAGAAAAAGAAGCTTTAAATAGTGCTGTTTTTTTTGATGGGTTAAATTAGAATAAAAGTACTAAAAAAAATTAATGGTAAACAACTGTTAAATTATGAAAACATAAAACCTATTGAAGTAACGGTAGATTTGTTCATTACAAAATGGGTTAAAAGAGATTTTAATGTGTCTTTAATTCTTGAATTGAATATATGTAATTCTGGAATCGCATAGTAAATGAGTTGTGATGCAATAAAACTGCTTGTAGTTTTGCTTCGAATTCAAAATCAAATGCAGCATGTTAGCATGTATTGTTCAGATTAGCTCGAGTGAAATGAACTGACAAAAAAATCAGTTCCATTTTAAAAATTAATTTTATGAAATTCTTTAATTTATGTTTAATCGTATTTTTTTTATTTACTTCTTGTACAACTTCTTCTGATGCAGAAACAGGTATACAACCTCTTTTGAAAAATGATGGCTTACCATTTTTTAAGTTTTATGAAGGAAGTCCCTCGAATATTTTGAATCCATATGACATAGTTGGTCAGTTGCATTCAGAATTATTCACCACATATTATGAGTCAGATAGCTCGGAAACTTCTTTAGAAGCTGTAACAGATCGAGTGGCTCTATTGGCTAATCAAAATTCAGGTTTTGTTTCTTTATCTGGTAGTTCTTATTCTTTTACTTTAGAAGCCAGATTAGCTTATGTTATGCAATATGGCAGTTGTTGTTCTGAAGGTATTATAATTAAAGCACTAGAGAGTGAAACGGCTGTAATTAGTTTGACAGGTTTTGTGAACTCTGTTATTTCTTTGTGTAATGAAGAGAATGATTTTGCTGCTATTTATTCTTTTATTACTCTGTATGAAGACGAAATTTTAGCTTCTAAAAACATTAGTGAATTTGACAAGAAAATTATATTAACTACTAGTTCTATAGTCAGATTTATTAGTTATGAGCGAAAAAAGAGGCCTAAAAAGAATACTGATCCGGAATGGGATTTAATGATTGGGAGTATTGTTGGGAGTATTGAGGGAGGGTCTAGTAGTATTGAGGATGCTATTGTTATGTCTTTGATATGTGGTGTTGTGGAGAATGGATGGTAATGGGTAGTGAAAATTGCAAATTATAGTTGAAAAGGTTGCTTTAGGGTGATAAGAATGTTTGAGTGGTTACACAGAGTTTCTCGAAGTTTGACACGGAGTTGCACAAAGTTTTTTTCATGTGTGGCAGTTGAATTATTGAAATGGTTTGCGTGGGATCCTTGCAGGGTGAGAAGATTGTGGGTAGAAATTTAACCGCAAAGTACGCAAGGGTTTTACGCTAGGTTCGCAAAGGGGTTTTATAGTTTTATTTTTTGAAACACATAGAGACCTAGAATTTTGACTGTAGAAAGTCGCTTTGCTCTGGATAGTTTGACATAGTTGAATTCGGGAGTTTCTTGTGGGCTTTTTACTTTTTAAGGATGACAAATCTATGGTGATAGGTTTGTAAATTTAGATTTTTATTTTTTTGAAAAGGCTGCTTTTTAAGTAGCCTTTTTTTTATTTTTCGTCTGAGTCTGTTATTTTTTTGGTTAGGTTTTCTTTTAGGGAGTTTAGGAAACTTGTTTGTTCTATGGTTTTTCTTTTTTTTATTTCTGTGAATATTCTATTGAATTGTCCCAGGTCTATGTTGAATATTTTTTCTAGGTTTTTTGTGGTTTCGTTTAGGCTGCTATTTCCGTTGTTGAATATTCCTGCTGTATGCAGTGCATATATTAGTTCAACTAATGCAACTTTTGAGCCTGTCCATTTTAATGTTTGTAAAGTTTCGTTATTTTCGTTATTTTTTATTATATTCTTACCATGCTTTTGCAGAGTGGTTTCAATATAGCGATGTAGGGCCTCGTTGGCTATTATCTTGGCGACTTTGTAATCGTGTGATGTAGCGAAAATATAATCTGATTGGAAGTAGGTACTGTCTACTGTTAAGCTAATGTCGTGCTTTCTTCTTATAAAATATTTTTTGTCAAGACAAGTGTTTCCGGATCTGTAATATTTGTAGAATTCTTTATTATCGTTAAAGAAGTTTTTGAGTTTTGCTAGCTCTTTGTTGTAATGTTTTTGAATGTCTTTGTTTGTGCTTGTGGGTTTACTGACCTCCATATTATAGATTTCGTTATAATATATTAGTTTACTAGTTAGCTGAGGTTTTAGCTGTTTAAAAAATTCTATTTCCTTTGTTTTATCTTCAAAGGTGTGCCTTATGAATTCTATTTTTAACTCTTCCAGTTTATTTATAGTTGCCGTCATAGCTTGCTTAGCCTGTAGGATGATATCAACATTACTGCCATGAATTTTTTTTAACTGTTTTTCTAAGGCTGTTATTAAAGTGGTTGAATAAGTTTTCATATGATTTGCGGTTCAAAATTTAGTTAGGCCGCAAATCTATATCATGGTAGTTGTATAGAAAAATGGTCGTGTGTTAGATTCCCGAATTGAATAGTGTAATTCCCGAATTGTGTAGTGTTTTTTTGGAATTCAGATTATAAGAAATATTTATAATGTGTTATTTTTTTTAATAATGCTGAAATGTAATAATGCTATTAATTTGCCTATCCATCTTTAATATCTATTCCTTTTTATATTTTTCCATTCTTTATCCCTCTTATAATTATTCTTATGGTCATAAATTCTACCTCTTATATAAATACCTAAAATGACAACTGGAAACATTATTGCTATTTCATACCATTCCATAATTTGACTTTGAACCAAGGAAAGTTTGCTTGATTTGGGCTCAAAATTGAAAAATTGAAATTGCAAAAACTAATAGTATAGTGTGTGATTCGCGAATTGAATACTAAATTTGAAAGTTTTACAAAGGCTTTTCAGGCCAAAAATCTTTTGGTGAACAATTAAATATTTCTGCAATTTTATTCAAATGATTAATATTATATTTTGCTCTTTTTGAAGGTGCTTCAACATGAGAGATAAAACTATCACTCATTTCTAATTTTTGAGAGAGCTCTAATTGAGTTAGACCTTGCTTTTTTCGCATAGTCTTAATTTTATCAATAATATATCGCTCTATTTTAGTCAAAATGTCTTTGAATGTTTATAATACAAAGAGCAACTAATTTTAATAAAATATCAATGGTACATATACCATATTATAAATATTTTATTTATATTTGCTCTTGAATTAATATATTTGCGATACTTCAAATCAAAATATTGAAGCATTCGCTTTGAATTTCGTCTTAGAAAACTGGTAATTTTAAAAGGAACGAAATGATAAGTACGATGCTCACGTCTATGGCGTGGGCTCACTTATTGTTCCCCGGTATACCAGTACCTCTAAGGCAATAAGCTGAGTTCCATGCCTTTTTTTATGCGGTAAATTCTCGGTTTTTTTATTGGTTGTCTGTTGTCTGTTGTCAGTTGACAGTGTCAGTGTTCAGTGCTCAGTGTTCAGAAAGCAGAAAGTAGTGATCAGTAACCGTTGTTGTCAGTTGTCAGATGACAGTGTACAGTGTTCAGATTGCAGTGTTCAGTTCTCAGTGTTCAGAAAGCAGAAAGTAGTGATCAGTAACCGGTGTTGTCAGTTGTCTGTTGACAGTGTACAGTGTTCAGATTGCAGTGTTCAGTGTTCAGTTCTCAGTGTTCGGTTTGCGGTTGTCTGTTATCAGTTGTCTGTTGACAGTTCTGAGTTTAATGTTTAGAATTTTTAGTATATAAATTCATTGCCTATGGTGAAATAAAAAATACATTTTATAGCTCGACTTTGCTCGGGATGAGATTGCCGCGTTCCTCGCAATGACGTATTGCCGCGTACCTCGCAATGACAGATTGCTTCGTTCCTCGCAATGACAAAAAATGACTTCCTACCTCGTCGGCCAACTCGTTAGGAAGTCTAGACAAACAAAACCAATGTTTCATTTAACCAAACCAAAAGTATGAATAAAATTTCACTCTTTCCGCTTTGGGCTACTTTACCTTTGCCCAAATTGTTTTCTATTTTTTTATTTTTTTGTATAACAGTGGGTTATACGCAGTCCGTCACCGTTACGGGCAGAACTTCTGATGCTTCAGGTGCCTTAGCAGGAGTTACTATTCAAGTTAAAGACAAAGCACAAGGCACGCTCTCTGATGAGTTAGGGCATTACACGCTTAGTGTTTTACCCACTGATATTTTAGTATTCTCGTTTGTGGGTTATAAAACGGTAGAAGTTGCTGTTGGCAATCAATACGTGTTTAATGTTGTGTTGCAAGAAGATACTACTCAACTGAGGGAAGTGATAGTTAATGCAGGCTATTATACTGTAAAAGAAAAAGAAGGTACTGGTAGTATTACTAGTGTTTCAGCAAAGGATATTGAAAAACAGCCTGTAACCAATGTACTTGCTACGATGCAAGGTAGAATGGCAGGGGTCGATATTAGGCAAGACAGTGGTGCTCCTGGTGGTGGGTTTTCTATAAAAATTAGAGGGCAAAATAGTTTGCGAGCTGATGGGAATGAACCCTTGTATATTATTAATGGTGTGCCTTATTCGTCGGAAACAATTGGTGCCATTTCTACTTCTGGTTTTTCCCCTAGTTTGACTAGTCCGTTAAATTCTATTAATCCTTCTGATATTGAAAGTATAGAGGTTTTGAAAGATGCTGATGCGACTGCTATTTATGGTTCCCGAGGAGCCAATGGAGTAGTTTTAATTACTACTAAAAAAGGTAAAGCAGGAGTTACTGCATTTACTTTGAATAGTTCCACTAGTTTTGGAACAGTAACTCGTTTGCCTAAATTAATGAATACGCAGCAGTATCTTGCTATGCGAGAACAAGCTTTTGCGAATGATGGTGTTACTACTTTTCCAAGTTATGCTTACGATGTTAATGGAACTTGGGACAGAAATCGCTACACGGATTGGCAAAAGGAGTTTATAGGTGGTACGGCAAACATCACTAATGTGCAGGCTTCCGTTTCTGGAGGTGGTAGTCAAACTAAGTATTTATTGAGTGGAACCTATCGCAATGAAACGACAGTTTACCCTGGAGATTTCAATTATAAAAAGGGTGCTGCTCATTTTAGTATGGATCACAGCTCTGTAGACGATACCTTTAAATTAAATTTTTCGGGTACTTATAGTTCTCAAGTAAACAAGCAGCCGACTGTTAATTTAACTTCGATTTCTAGAACATTAGCTCCAAATGCTCCTGCAATATATGATGAGCAAGGCAATTTGAATTGGGAGGATAGTACGTGGGACAATCCCTTAGCAGTTTTAGAATCTAAATTCACCTCGCGCACGAACGATTTGGTTGCAAACACCCTACTTTCTTATACGATTTTTAAAAACACAGCCTTAAAAAGTAGTTTTGGGTATTCTGATTTAACGAATAATGAGCTAAATGCTCAGCCTTCAACTATATATAACCCTGCTTATGGTGTGGGTAGTGAGATTTCATTTTTAAGTACTAATTTGACAAATCGAACTTCTTGGATTGCAGAACCTCAACTGCATTGGCATACAAGTACTGGAAAGGGAAAAATTGAAGCCTTGGTAGGTAGTACTTTTCAGCAGCAAAAAACGAATCGTTTGTATGTAAATGGTTATGGATTTGCTAGTAATAGTTTGTTAAGTGATTTGGCATCAGCCTCTTTAAAAATAGTTGATTTGAGTGATGAGACTGTTTATAAGTATCAAGCTTTTTTTGCACGTTTGAATTATACATACGATAGTCGTTATATAGTAAATGTTACAGGACGAAGAGATGGTTCAAGTCGCTTTGGACCAGGAAAACAGTTTGCCACTTTTGGGGCCGTTGGAGCTGCTTGGTTGTTTTCAAAGGAGTCCTTTTTATTAGATAATTCGGTTTTGAGTTTTGGAAAATTGAGAGCTAGCTATGGAACTACAGGAAATGACCAAATAGGAGATTATCAATTTTTGAACACTTATGCTTCTTCAGGAACCAGTTACGACGGTACGATTGGCTTAGATCCAACCCGTTTGTTTAATCCAGCTTTTGGATGGGAGACTAATAAAAAGTTTGAAGTAGCCTTAGAAACCGGTTATTTTAATGATCGTTTATTTTTGACTGCTGCATATTATCGCAATCGATCTTCGAACCAATTAGTTGGTATTCCATTGCCAGGTACTACTGGTTTTCCTTCCTTAAATGGTAATCTTGATGCTACAGTCCAAAATAGAGGGCTAGAGGTTACTTTGCGTACCGTAAATTTTCAGCGTAAAAACTTTGACTGGTCTACGAATTTTAATATTTCTGCAAGTCGCAATAAACTGTTATCCTATCCTGGGCTTGAGGGGTCCACTTATTCTAATTTATATGTGGTGGGTGAACCTACAAGTATTGTTAAAGTATATCATTATACTGGTATGAATGCGCTAACGGGTGCCTATGAGTTTGAAGATATGGATGGAGATGGGGTTATAACTGCAGCAGGAGATAGAAAAGCGGTTGCTGATTTGAATCCGAAATTCTTTGGGGGTTTGCAAAATCAATTTACCTATAAGAATTTGCAATTGGATTTTTTGTTTCAGTTTGTAAAACAACAAGCCTTTAGTTCTATAAATGGTGTTCCTGGTCTGGCTATAAATCAATTGGCCACTGTTAGTGATGCGGAAAATCAACAACCTTTTACGGCTGGAGGCAATAGCGCTTTAACTACTGCCTATTCGCGCTATGTTCGAAGTGATGCCGCCATTGAAGACGCTTCTTATGTGCGTTTAAAAAACATTGCATTGACTTATGATTTGCCTCTAGGTAAACAGCAGAAAATGCAATGCCAACTGTATGTACAGGGTCAAAACCTATTAACTTTTACAAAGTATAAGTCTGGTGATCCTGAAACTAAATTCACGAATGTTTTACCACCGTTGAAAGTATTTACAGTGGGGACGAAGCTAACTTTTTAATCTAACTTACTTATTATGAAAAATTTAAAATTTAGGATAATTCCTCTAATGACTCTATTAATTCTTTTGGGTTGTGACAATTTTGTAACCGTTGAGACCCCTAATTCTCAATTAACGGGTTCTACCGTTTTTGAAGACAGCAATACGGCTAATGCTGCTATGGTGGCTATTTACGCAAAATTACGCGATGGCGGTTTATTGTCGGGCAGTACGAGTAGTTCAAGCGCTACCCTCGGGATGTATACGGATGAATTAATTTATTTTGGTGGGAATGATGAGAATACTTTTCCCTTGTTTACTAATAATCTACTCCCTACTACCTCGTTAGTTTCTCAGCAATGGAATACAAGTTATCATCAGATTTACTGTGCTAATGCTGTTATTGAAGGCTGTGAGTATTCAACTGCTTTGAGTAATGCCCATAAGAACCAATTTATTGGAGAAGCCTTATTTGTTAGGGCATTGGTTCATGGCTATTTAGTTGGTGTTTATGGAGATGTGCCTTACATTATTAGTACCGATTATGCTACCAATAAGCTTGAAGAACGCATGCCTGTTGCTGATGTATATGAAATGATGATAAATGACTTGGAAAGAGCTGTTACTTTGTTGCCTGATGCTTATGTTTCTCCTGAACGCGTTCGTCCGAATCGTTCAACAGCTTCAGCTTTATTGGCTAGAATGTATTTGTATGTTGGACAATGGGCAGAGGCCTCTAATGCAGCTTCTGCAGTGATTAATAATTCACTGTATGTTTGGGAAGATGATATTGATGCTGTTTTCTTAAAAGAAAGTAGTACTACCATTTGGCAATTTTCTCCAAAATTAGAAGGGAACAATACGGATGAAGGAGAGCTATTTATTTTTGAAAGTGGGCCTCCTCCTTATATTGGACTTAGTTCGGAATTATTTAACTCTTTTGGTACAAATGATTTGCGAAAAACGCATTGGATTGCTACCATAAGTGATGGCACCACTACTTGGTATCATGCGCATAAATATAAACAACAGAGTAATACGGGAACTTCTCTAGAATACTCTATTATTTTCCGTTTGAGTGAGCAGTATTTAATTCGAGCAGAAGCTCGAGCTCGACAAGGAGAATTGAGTAGTGCTAAAGAAGATTTGGATAAGGTTAGGCAATTGGCAGGTTTAGCTAATACAACTGCTGTTACTGCTGATGAAATTGTTGCAGCTGTTATGGAAGAGCGTAGACATGAGTTGTTTACAGAATATGGTCATCGTTTTTTTGATTTAAAACGAAATGGTCTTCTTAATACGGTCTTACCTCAAGTAAAACCAGGATGGAATACTACCGACCAATTTTGGCCGCTACCCGAAAATGAATTGTTGGTTAATCCGAATTTAACTCAAAATCCAGGCTATTAATGAGAACTTCTTTTTTAACTGTATTTTATGGAGTTGTTACACTCCTCTTATTTGTGTTAGTTCCCTGTCCCGTAATGGGGCAGGAGCTAGCCCAAAAGAATCTTACTGAAGCTGATTATTCCTTATGGAGTAAAATGAGTGGTGAACAGCTTTCTGACAAAGGGAATTGGACTAGCTATCGTTTATCGTATGAAAATGCTATTGATACTACTTTTCTAGTGCATACCTCGACACAACAAAAGATAGCTTTTCCTACTGTATTGGCTGGGAAGTTTATTAAAGAGGAAAGTTTTGCTTTTCAACGTGAAGACAACTTAGTGCTTTTTAATCTACAAACCCATAAAGAAATTGTTATACCTAAAGTTACGCACTATGGTTTATCGGAAGATGGCACTTATCTCGTGACCCTTGAAAATCAGAACACACTTGTTGTAAGAAAGAATGGGGAGATAGTAAATAGCATTGAAGCTGTTAGTACCTATGCCTTTAATTACCAAAATACATCGTTAGTTTATGCTAGTTTGGATGGTAGTAAAAGTACTATTGGCCTGTTGCGTTTTGACGGTGCCTTAAAGCCAAAAATTTTAAGTACAATTGAAGGTAAAGTAGAAGAGTTGTTTAAGTGGCAAGTTAGCGCCAATTCTTTTGCTTTTTATGCTATTAATGATGTAGAAATATCTCTGAATTATTATGATTTGAGGGCTAAAAAATTACATGTATTAAAGTCTTCAGATAGTAACTTTATGAGCAATATGAATATACTACCTAGTTATAATGCTGCATTAAGCGTTTCTCGTGATGGTCAAAAAGTTTTCTTTGGAATTACTCCAACTTTATCTAAAGACACTAGTATTGTAAAGGAAGATGTTGAGGTTTGGCATTCCAAAGACCAATATATTTATCGCAGTAGAAAATTAAAAGAAGAAATAACTCATGCAAACTACTTGGCTGTTTGGTATCCAAAGAAAAGTTTAGTAAGGCAACTTACAAATGACAGTCAGTCTTGGATAGCTTTAAACGGCAGTCAAGATTACGCTTTGGTTGCTGATGTGAAACAGTATGAACCCCAATATGAATGGATTGCACCGATGGATTATTATTTAATGTCTCTTACAACAGGAAAGAAAGTATTCTTTCTTGAAGCGTTCTCGGGTTATAATATGCATTTGAGTTTTTCACCCGATGGGCGTTATATTACCTACTATAAGGATGGAAATTGGTGGAGTTATACAATAGCTACTCAAAAACATGTAAATCTGACCAAAGGACTCAACGTAGTTTGGGATAATTATGTAATTGATCCGGGTACTGAATTGCATTTGTGGGGTCAAGCCGGCTGGACAAAGAACGATGGCTTTTTGCTGTGTTATGATTATAATGATATTTGGAAAATTGCACCTGATGGTAAGCAGCGAATACGTTTAACCAAAGGAAAAGAAACACAACTGCAATTTAGACTGCATGAAACGGCTATTTCAAATGTTCAGGAATTTAACTATGCTAAAACACCTATATCGGTTTATGACTTGACTCAAGATATTTTATTAGAGGCAGTTGATTTGGTTTCAGGTGCCAAAGGCTACTATAGTTTGTCTCCTAATCAAGAACCAAAGGTTTTTGTTATGGATGAATCTTCTATTACTAATTTAAGTAAAGCAAAAGAAAAGGATGCTTACATTTATATAAAGCAACGTTTTGACCAACCGCCTGCTTTATTTTTTAAGAATGGAAAATCATCAAAAGTTGTTTTTCAAAGTAATTCTCAACATTATAGGTATCAATGGGGAACCTCTGAAATGATTTATTTTAAGGATAGTAAAGGAAATTTTATAAAAGGTGCTTTGTTTTACCCAGCCTCTTATGAGAAAGGTAAAACTTATCCTTTGGTAGTTTCTATTTATGAAAATCTTTCCCAGCAGGTTTATACTTACGTAAACCCAACTTTGCATAACGGTATAGGATTTAATGTTTCTAATTTTACAACTAATGGTTATGCGGTTTTGTTGCCTGATATTGTCTTTGAAAGTGGTAATCCGGGTAAATCTGCTACGGATTGTGTTACAGCTGCTGTGAATCAAGTTATTGCAATGGGGGTTGCAGATGCTGCTAAAATTGGCTTGATGGGTCAATCTTTTGGGGGGTATGAAACTAATATTATTATAACCCAAACCGATCTATTTGCTGCTGCTATAAGTGGTTGTAGTATAGCTAATATTGTGGAAAGTTATTTCAGTTTTAGTTTGAATGGTAACACTATGGAAGCTTGGCGTTATGAAAACCAACAATTACGAATGGGTTTCCCTTTTTATGATAATCAAGAAGCTTATTATACCAATTCACCTTTGCATAATGCTTCAAAGATTACTACGCCACTTTTGACTTGGGCAGGAAAATTGGATAGTACTGTGTCACCTCGACAATCTGAAACTTTATATGCTGCTTTGAGAAGATTGAAAAAGGAACACGTAATGTTATTGTATGAAAATGAAGGGCATATATTTACTGATTCAAAAAATCAAGCCGATTTAACCCATAAAATGTTTGATTGGTTTGGACATTATTTGAAAGATGAGCCAAAGGCTAAATGGATGAAGGCTGATGTGGAAGATTAAAATTAAAATATGCAGTTTCAATTTAAGGAAACTGCATATTCTTTTTTAGTACTTAGTGAGTTACTTTGTACAAGGTTAAACTACAAGCGTTTGCAGCATTTTTTTTCCAAACTTGTCTTGGTACAGCTTCTGTTGACATACAGGTTTGACCTGTGTTAATCTCTGAACAATCTACTTGTACAGGATTACAGTTTAAAGGAGAAGGATTTTGAATAAAGCCAGTAATTAAAGCTGGTTTATTTGCTTCTTCAACCTTAGCTGTTTTGGTGCCAACTGCTGCGGCACTAGCTAATGTGAATGCCAATACAGGCAAAATCACTTTTACAAATGTTCTCATGATAATGTAATTTAAATTATATTTTTTGACTTACTCTTTTCTACAGGTTTTCAGTCTCAATCCTGCCACTGGCCAGTCTGGTTATTAAAAAGTTATTTTTTACTAACTTTATTTATATTGTTTAGTTTATATTTATGTAATTGGTTTCCAATTATTGCATAAAGAATATCATTACTTACATGCATTGCGTTTATCTTAGCATTGTCTACATCATAAATGTAAATACTGGATAAGTACGTACCCTTTTCAATGTTATAGATGTCAACAATTGATGCTTGTTTCCACATTTCCTTTGGTTCATAACGACCCATAATTTTTGAATTGACAAAGAGTAAATTGTTATCTACTGAGGTAATTTGATTCACCGTTGCAGGAAGTGAGGCTATTTTTCTTTGTCCAGTTTCTTTGATATGTGCTATTTTAAGTTTCGCTTTAGTTGTAGTGTCTATAGTGTTTTTGCGATGAATTAGCTTGAGATTTTTGTCTGCAATACTATATTGGTTTCTGTAATAATAAGTATAGATTACTTTTTGATTTTGTCTATCCACATTTAGTACACCATCCGTGTCAAAAAATCCGTCTATCTGCTTTTCTAATAAATTCGGAGCATATTTGACTTCTAGGCTATCTTTAAGTAAAAAAGTACCTAAAATATTGTTTAGGGTTTTAATTTCTTGAGCGCGAAAAACTATTTTGTTAGGTGCAATTATTTCGGCTTTTGAAAAGTAGTAATTGTTATTGTACATCCATAATTTTGCTTTCCAATCTGCCATATTGCCTTTGTAGATCACTGGTACCGTGCCATCCATTAAATAAAAGTATGGAGGAGCAATTTTAACTTGTACCGATCTAAAAGGGAAATCTTCTCTTTCTAATTCAATTTTATAGTGCTTTTTTATTTTAAGCGTTGAGTCGTAAGCTATAATGTGCAGCGGTGCTTGGGTATCTCCCAAATAAATAGTTGAACCCTCTGAACCTGCAAAGTATTTGGAATTATTATCTAATTCAACTTCAGCTATCTTGTTAGATGTACCTTGTATAAATCGTCTAATGAATGGATTTTCTTGGTGCATACTTTCTTCTGAAAAAAAATATAGCATCACAATGAATGTTGAGCTTATGACTGTAATTGTTAGCAGTTTTAGACTAATTTTTAATTTATTGTTAGCTATTATTAAAATTGCCAATGCAGCTAAAAAAGTAAAAATAAGGTTGAAAATCAAGTGTTCTTTCCAGTGCAAGTTATCTAGTATTCCGCCACACGAACATGGAATAAATGAAGCGTAATTTAAAATAACTATTATGTAAACTGTAAACATCACCATTAAAGTAAAAGAGGCTACTAATGCTATATAACGAGTCTTTGGAATTACAAGTAGAAAAGCTATTCCTAATTCTATTATCAACACTGCATATGAAACAAACCCTGTATAAGCACTTATTAGTGGTGATTGTCCTAGTTGGGCTTGGAAGTTTTGAAATTCTAGTAATTTACTAATTGATGCATAAATGAATAAGAAAACAAATAGATAACTTATTATTTCTAGAACTAAAGGTTTATAATTACTTTTCATTTCAGATTCTTTACTAATTTGTTTCGTAAAATTCTGAAATACAAATGTTTATTAGTTGTTTATTTGGGATTTATACTTGTTCAAAAAATAGTTGGCTTCTATTCTTTATTTCTTTTTAAATCGCTAGGAGGGTAGTGGTATTGTTTTTTGAAAGCTTTTGAGAAGTTGGTGTAATCGTTAAATCCGCTCATGAAAGCTATTTCTTTTAAGGGCAAATTGGTTTGAAGGATTAGTGCATGAGCTTGTTTTAGTCTTTGCTCTGTATAGAATCGATAAATGCTTGTATTAAAAAAGTGTCTGAAACCATCTTTTAATTTGAATTCGTTTGTCCCGAAAATATGGGAAAGTTCTTTTAAGGTTGGTAAAGGTTCTTCTAAATGACTCATTATGTATTCATATACTTCTTGGATGATTACAGCGTCCGATTTTCTTGGTATTGCTTTTGAACTATCAGTTGTGATGTCTTGTAGAATTGTTGTTACTGATGATATGAAAATGTTGTTACTGAAGTATAATCTATATACGGTGCAAAACGTTGGAACTAATTGTTTTTGATTATCAATAAGAATTAGTTGGATTGTGTTGTGGTATTGATCGTCGTTGTTGACTTCTTCTTTTATTTTTTTCCAAAGCGGAATCGACTTTTGAGATAGTAAGTTTATAAAATCTGAATTTATTAGATCTTTAGTTTTACTATTTAAAAAGTTTGGGAGGTTGGGGCTGAAGCTTATGATTTGGTAATCACTGTTGAGAATGATGGTAATCTGTACTAAGTTTTGGTAGGTGTAGTGTGGGTTTACGTAACCATTTTCCAGTATGATTTGTTGTAGTTTTTCTGCTAAGTTGTTCAGTGTTTTGGCCACTTCATTTACCTCATGGCTTTCTGATTCTTCAGTAATACGATATGACAAGTTACCCGTTGCTATTTCGAATAGCATTTGGTAGATGTTTTTAATTTGTTGTTGGTTTTGAGCCATTATTACGAATTAATTTTGAAGTGTTTTGTATGCTTATGTTTAGCATTTACTTCCTCAAAATTATAGTAATGGTTTGGTTGAAACTAAAGTTATGGTGTTCAATTCGGGAATTGAGTAGGGTTTTTTGGGTTTGTTTTTTTGTTGACGGTTGTCTGTTGTCTGTTGTCTGTTATCGGTTGTAGGTTGTAGGTTGTCGGTTGTAGGTTGTAGGTTGTCGGTTTTGATTAATGTTTATGGTTACCAGTTATTTGAATGTTAGTACCCAACGTCTCTCCCCAAACCTGTCACCCTGCTCGTGCTGAACTCGTTTCAGTAAAAGAGTCTACTCTGCTCATTGTACGTCAGAATTGACATTGCTTTTATCCAACAAATGTCCATCCACACCCTATTCCTAACAGACAACCGACAACTGTTAACCGACAACAACTCTTCCGAAACTTGTTACCCTGCCATGGTCTAATCAGTAGATACGTAATTAAACCCACAAAATCTCCTCCTAATAAAACCTACAATTATTCTCAAACGCTTTTTTTAGTTGGTCAACTTCCTTAATAATAATTGGATTTGAAAAAGAAGCGATGTGGTGTTTGTGATGAAAGTCAGAACCCACAAAATCAATCATGTTTTCTTTTAATAATTTGTCAGCCATTTTCGCGACTTCTTTTCCGTAATAGCCTGTCGCCGAAAGTAAATTCATTTGAAACAGGCAACCTGCTTTTTTAAGTCTAGAATAGTTTGAAAAATCGGCATGATAAAAAACATAGCGTTCAGGATGCGCTAATACTGGGATATAGCCCGCTACTTGTAACTTAAAAATATAATCGAAAAGTTGAATTGGTGGATTGATATAAGACATTTCGACCAATACAAAATTATCTTTAATCGTCAAGATGTCTTTGTTTTCAAAAAGAGTCACAAAATAATCATCCATAATATATTCAGATGCCGCTTTAAGTTCGACTTTTGCCGTTAGTTCCCTTAAATTTTCTTGAGTATATTCTAAAGTATTTGATATAGTTTCTGGAGTATTATTCCAAATATTCTCAATAGTATGTGGAGAAGTAATAATTTTAGAAAAGCCAAATTCAATCATGTTTTCCAATAAGAATTTTGAATCTTCTATGGTTTTGGCACCATCGTCGATTCCGGGCAACACATGGGAGTGGATATCTACATAGTTCATGGGAACTAAATCGATTAGTCTAAGCTTCGGTTTTAGGAATGAAAACATGTACTAGTAATTTTAGGCAAAGATAGTTTTTTTTTTGTTCAGTTGTCTGTTGTCAGTTGTCTGTTGTCAGTTGTCTGTTGACGGTTGTCTGTTGACGGTTGGAGGTTGGAGGTTGTGGGTTGTAGGTTGTAGGTTGTGGGTTGTGGGTTGTGGGTTGTGGGTTGTGGGTTGTGGGTCTTGGGTTGTTTTTTTTGGATGTTTGTGAGAATTAGCGATGGGTGATTGTTTTTTTTTAGTTTTGTTTTTTCACCCATCGTTGCTTTCTTCTTAGCTACTATAGCTTAGGATAGTAGCTGTATTGAATTTTTTGTGTACTGGTTTGGTCTTTCTTCTTATTTTGTTTCCGAAGGAAATGCAAATGAATGCTAGCCAAAGGTCTTTTTCTGCAGGTGTTTCTATGTCCCAATTAACTGGTTGTTGGACGTCTTCTTTTCCAAAGGTGATTAGGTTACTGTATTTGGTTTCAGAGGTGTCTTCTTCGAAATTCCAATTGGCTATTGCTAGTTGTATGTGTACTACATTGGCTTCGGTTTGCGGCCAGTTGATGTCTTTTTCGGGGTTTATGGATTTTATGTTTAGGTCTAGCGTGTCCCAATTAAAGTCTATTTCCCCATTAAATGTTTTGTCAAGGGGACACAGTTTATTGGCTTCAAAATCGATGAGAAGTTCTACTCCTTTTTCCGTTTTTAAACCATTGACTACGGTTCTTTTTCCGTGCTCATTGTTACTGTCTTCTCCTAAGACATCAAATAATAAGCCGTTTACTCTACCTGCAAAAGATCCTTCTTTTGCTTGGTCGTAGAATTGTTTTGCTAGTAACCTAAATACCCTTGATTTGCTGGAGCAATTACCGAACTCAGTCCCGTGTTTTTTAATGTGGTCATAAACGGGATTGTCACGGAATTGTTCTTTGGTGATTCCGGTTTCAGGTACTTTTCGAACGTAATTTTGATCGTTAGCGCTGTAGAAATTTAGGCCATCAATTGTGCCTATAATGTTGAAGGGTGCGGTTACTTTTGCCATTTTTGTTATAAAGATAAGTTATTTAGATTTTCGTGTCAATAGGTTTTTTCAATTAGGTTTGATGCGTTTTGTTGTGTTTTGCTGTCAGATTGAGTTTTTTGGGAAAAGTGAAACGCGAGGTGGGGGTGGGGAGAAGAGGAGATGGGGTGAAGGGGAGATGGGGAGATGGGGAGATTGAGCGTGTAAATGAAATATTGCATGAAGTTTTTATTACTTGCTTCTATTAGACGTTCTTTTGATTTGTTGGTTTGTTTGTGGGGTTGCAATTATAGTTTGAATTAAATTTGTCCCTTCTTTAAAATAGCTTAATTTTGGAACAATTATAAGATTTAGATTTTTAAATGGGAAAAGACATAAATAATGAAGAGGATTGGTTGTTTGAGATAAAACCAAAAGACAATTTTTTCTCCTTAAACCTTAAAGAGGTTTGGCAATATAGGGATTTGCTTCTTTTATTTGTTAATAGAGATATAGTTACTGTTTATAAGCAGACTATATTGGGTCCTTTATGGTATTTAATTCAGCCTTTATTTACTTCAATAATTTTCACCATTATTTTTAATAATGTAGCGGGTATTCAAACTGGTACGATTCCTCCTTTTTTATTCAATTTAGCGGGTATTATGGTTTGGAATTATTTCACCTCTTGTTTAAATGACACTTCAGATACCTTTAAGAAAAATGCCAGTATTTTTGGTAAAGTATATTTTCCTCGAATAATTGTTCCGTTATCTATTGTAGTTTCCAACCTTGTTAAATTTGGAATCCAATTCCTGATTTTCGTAGCTTTTTATATTTATTATGTTTTTAATGGGATGGAACTTCAGTTGAGTAGCTTAACATTGTTTTTTCCGTTATTAGTCGTATTAATGGGGTTTTTAGGATTAGGATTAGGAATGATAATTTCGTCTTTAGTCACGAAATACAGAGATTTAAGTTTTTTGGTTAGTTTTGGAGTGCAGTTGTTGATGTACCTTTCAGCGGTTATGTATCCTATGGCATTACTTAAGGAAAAACTACCATCATTTGGATGGTTAATAGAATATAACCCTTTAGCATATGTTATTGAAACCTCTAGATATTTACTATTAAAGGAAGGAACCGTTTCTGGGTTTGGAATGCTATATACGGTTGTGATTACGTTTGTAATTGTGGTTGTAGGATTGTTGATTTTTAATAAGACTGAGAAAAGTTTTATCGATACGGTTTAGTTGGGACTTGGAGAATGGGTGATGGGGAGATGAAGAGAATGGGAGATGAAGAGAATGGGTGATGGGGAGAAAGGGAGATGGGGAGAAAGAGAGAATGGGTGATGGGTTTTGAAAAACTTATATGAATCATAGGTTTAAAAATTACAGGTTATAGAATATACTATGAGCAATAGAAACATTATATTAAAAGCTGAAAATATATCTAAGCAGTACCGTTTAGGAACTGTTGGGACAGGAACTTTGAGTCATGATTTGAATCGATTTTGGCATAAGATTAGGGGAAAAGAAGACCCTTATTTGAAAGTTGGGGAAGTTAATGATAGAAGCTCTAAAGGAACTAGTGAATATGTTTGGGCACTAAAGGATATTAATTTTGAAGTTGAAGCGGGTGAAGTTTTAGGGATCATTGGAAAAAATGGAGCTGGAAAATCAACCTTGTTAAAAATATTATCAAAAGTAACAGCTCCCACCACGGGTTCTATTAAGTCTCGAGGTAGAATTGCTTCTTTGTTGGAAGTTGGAACAGGGTTTAATCCAGAGTTAACAGGTAGGGAAAATATCTATTTGAATGGTGCAATTCTTGGAATGACAAAAAAAGAAATTACTTCAAAGCTAGATGAAATAATAGAATTTAGTGGTTGTGAACGCTATATTGACACCCCTACAAAACGTTATAGTAGTGGAATGACAGTTCGTTTAGCTTTTGCTGTTGCAGCTTTTTTAGAACCTGAAATTTTGGTTGTGGATGAAGTATTAGCAGTTGGAGACGCAGAATTTCAAAAGAAAGCTATTGGAAAAATGCAGTCTATTTCAAGAGAAGGAGGGAGAACAGTTCTGTTTGTGAGTCACAATATGATGGCAGTAAAGAGTTTGTGTACTAGAGGGATTGTTTTGGAGAATGGTATGGTAGTTTTTGAGGGCAATATAAATGAATGTGTCGATCGTTATTCTTCAGTAGAATTGGATTTTCTCAAAGAAGAATGTAAACATAATTCATATTACGATAAGGTAAAAATAACAGATCCAAATATAACCATAGGAGAAAAGATAATAGGGCATGGGATGTCAATTAACTTAGGTGATAAGTTGAATATTAATTTTAAAGTTAATGTTTTTGATGATATTTCAGAATTATTTATATCAATGGATATACTAAATGTTAATTCAGAATTAATAGCACATATTACAAATGAAGATGATGGAATAAGTTTTCAAATGTTAAAAAAGAATACGATGATTGAAATAAATGTCAAAACAGAGTCGTTGTTAATGGTGCCAGGAATGTATAGAATGAATCTGTGGGTTGGTTCGGTACAAATAGAAACATTATATACGATTTCTAATTTTCTAATTTTTCAAATGGAGCAAAGTGATTTTACGAAACGAACAAAAGAACTTCCTAAGCATTCTAAAATGTATTTACCAACGATTTGGGAAACTATAAATTAGTATGAAGACAAAAGTTAAAATAATAAAAAGATATTTATCAAAAATATTCAAGAGCAATATTAATCGAATTATTGAGAATGAAATTGTTCCAAATGTTAACGTTATTTCTGCGGAAGATACATTATCACAATTAGAGTTATTTATACACAATAGTCAAAAAGGTGTTTATATGCGTTTTGGTGATGGTGATATTTTTTTATTAAAGAATGTTGATGACGGATACCAAAAAAAAAGTGATTTACTTTCTAAAGAAATGAGTGAAGCTTTATCTTTATCTGGACCAAACGTCTTTAAATGTTTAGCGATTCATTCAGATTTGTTTGGGTATTCTAAAGGAATGATTGGAGGGAATCATAAAAATAAAGATTCATTTGCTTTAAAACTATTTAAAGATAGTTATAAATATTTTGTTGGTAGTGTTATATATAGTCCGGTGGCATTACATTTTGTAGCAACAGAAAATCCAGAAAGAGCCAATAAGTTTCTCAAATTATTAAAAAGTAAAATGGCTGTTTTTATAGGAAATGAAAACATTAAAAGCGACACCTTAAATCTTTTATTTGGACAAGAAGTAATACATGTTAAAACACCTTCTAGCAATGCTTATTCAGAAATTGATAGGATAGAAGATGAAGCTATTGCCTCTATAGAAAAATTAGAGCATTTTAGTGTTGTATGTGTTGCAATGGGATGTTCAGGGAGACCTTTAATGAAGCGCTTGTGGAAGGCAAATCATAATATTTTTCTATTTGATTTTGGAAGTCTTTTAGATGGTATTGACGGAAATGATTCAAGATCATGGTTAAAAATGAATGCTATAAATTATTCAGAACTTCTTAAAGAATTATAAAAGTAGATAAATGTTATGAGACTAAATATTTATGTAGTAATAGTAACTTATAATCCAAAAAAATGGATTGATGTTTGTTTTAATAGTTTGAGAAATAGTACTATTTCAATCAAAACTATTGTCATAGATAACGCCTCTACAGATGGTTCTTCAGAAATAATTAAAGAACACTTTCCCGAAATAGATTTTATTCAATCAAATGAAAATCTTGGTTTTGGAAAAGCTAATAATATTGGGATAAAAAAAGCATATGATAATAATGCCGATTATGTTTTTTTATTAAATCAGGATGCATGGATAAACAATAACTCCATAGAAGAATTAGTAAAAATGGCAGAATCATCACAAACATATGGAGTTTTAAGTCCTATCCATTTAAATGGAAAAGGCAGTGCACTTGATTATAATTTTTCAAAATATATAATACCACCCAAATGCATGAATATATATTCTGATATTTATTTAAATAAAACAGAAAAAACTATTTATGATGTTAATTTTATAAATGCAGCAGCTTGGTTGATTTCAAGAAAATGTATTGAATTGGTTGGAGGTTTTAGTCCGTCTTTTTTTCATTATGGAGAAGATGATAATTATTGTGAAAGGGTTTTGTTTCATAATCTAAAAATTGGAGTTTACCCAAATTCAGAAATTTATCACGACAGAGAACAAAAAGTAAACAATACTTATTTTTCAGATGAAAAATTATTTTATAAAAGAAATATAGTATTTAAGTTTTCTAATCCTTTTTCAAAGAGAACAAAATTTTCTTTTTATAAGTCAGAATTTAAATCGATTTATATTGCATTAGCGTGCCTGGATTTCAAGGGTTTTAGAAAGAGAATTGATTGTGTTTCAGTTTTAAAAACTATAGATTTTAGTACTATAAATAAGAATAAAGAAATTAGTAAAAAAGCAGGTAAGAGTTTTTTGTAAACCGCAATCTTTGCAGTTTAGTAAATGCTTTTATCTTTGGAGTCTAGTTTAGACCAATAAAAAACAGAATTTATGAACAGTAAATTAATTAAAGTTTTAGCAGTATTAGTGAATTATGGTAATGAACAACTGTCTTATCTAGAGGATGTAGTTAAGGAATTAAAAGCATTTGAGAAATATAGTGTAACGATAATTGTAAATTCAAATATTCCTCTTGATATTCAAGGAATAGACAAGGTAAATGTATTTACATTAGATGACTACCAACTGTTGCCATTAACTTGCCGAAAAATAATTTGGGAAAATAAAGACAAATTTGATGTCTTTCTGTATGGGGAAAATGATCATTTGTTTGTTGAGAATCATTTAGACAAGCATATTTTATATACACAAATATTGCCCAAAAATAGAATTCCAGGACTTATTCAAATTGAAAAGGACGGAGATGATATCTATTATCCAGGTTATCATTCAGGTAAAGATTATGCTTTTGAATGGGACTTTAAGAGTGTAGAAACATATCAAGGGAAAAAATTTGCACATTTTTCTAATTTACATCAAGCTACTTTTATCTTAACAAGAGATCAACTTTTACAAGTTGGGAAAAAGATAAATTTTATTGAATTGGTAGATGAGTCTGAAAAGCCCTTTAAATTATTTATAAATAAAATATATAAAAAAGCATTTAGAACTAAGCTCTTTAAAAAAGAGATTTCTTATAGCGTAAAATGCAAAGTTAATACAGATGTTTATAAATTTGGAGGCATTAAAAAAGTAATTTGTATTTCTGATTTCAATGATAATCTGATACATCACCTTCCAAATTTATATATTGAAGGAATTGAAGGAAGAAAAAAATTGCGTTCTGATTCCAAAAGAATGCAAGAATCTTTGGATAGACTTTTAGAAAAATAATTAATCAAGTTAGACATACATAAATGCAATCAAAAGTAAGTATAATTGTTCCTAATTATAACCATCAAATTTTTTTGAAAGAGCGTTTGGATTCTATATTTAATCAAACTTTTCAGGATTTTGAAGTCTTAATTTTTGATGATGCTTCTACTGATGAAAGTTTAAATATATTAAAAGAGTACAAAAATCATCCTAAAGTCACTAGTTTTATTGTAAATCAAACAAATTCGGGTTCACCTTTTAAACAATGGAAAAAGGGAATGGAACTTGCAAAGTCTGAATATATTTGGGTTGCTGAAACAGATGATTTTGCAGCTTTAAATTTTTTAGAAGAACAAATAAAGATGGTAGTAAATTGTGATGCTGTAGTAGCAAAAACGATATCTGTGGATGGGTTAAACGGCACAGAAAGTGAAGTTTTTCATCCTGTTTTCAGTAATACTACAACGAATTCTAAGCTTAATGGAGATATGTTTTTCTCTAGTCCAATAAAAAACGTTAGCTGTGCTGTTTTTAAAAGACCTTCTGTTAATCAACTTAAAAAAATGACTTTCGATCAATTTCCATATATGGGAGATCAAGTGTTTTACTTTGAGTTTTTAAAAAATAAATCTATTTCATTTAATGCAAACACCAAAAGTTATTTTAGAAGAGTTGATTCGAGTGTTTCTAGTTTAAATAAAGGAATTAATTATTTTGAAAAATATTTTACACAACATTTAAAATTTCTAAAATTAATTAGTCCTGATATTGAGCCTGCAAAACAGAAAGAATATTTAAAAAAGCATTATAATAAAATAAAAAATAGAACAAATTTAAAGCAACGCTTTAGTCTTAAGTATGTTACTATAGTTATAAAATATTATTCAAGACTATGGCTATCTTATTAAATTTTTTATTAAAAATAACCTGGAAAATAAATTTGGGTACAAGATTGAAGTACAGACTTAAAAGGTCAAGTTATCAATTTAAAAAAGTATCATGGTCAATAGGACTTTATACTACTACGGAAGATTTTCAATTTAAGAAATGGAAAAAAAGCTTAAATTTTTATTGGTTTTCTATAAAAACTAAACATCCTTATACACACGTTTCTGGTTTTGCAGATCCGTTTTTGGTTGCTCAAAAAGGCAAATTATTTTTATTTTATGAAGCCATTGTAAATAAGAAGGGAGAAATTTGGTCAGCAGAGATTATAGGTAATAAATTAAAAGAAGTTCAAAGTGCAATTATTGAGCCTTTTCATTTATCATATCCTAATGTTTTTGAAGACAATGGAGATTTTTATATGATACCAGAGAGCAGTGAAGATAAAACGGTTAGGTTGTATAAGTCTTTAGAATTTCCTTTAAAATGGGAATTGAAGAAGGTTTTACACAGTGGTTCTAGATTTGTAGATACTAATTTTTTAAAAATTGAAAACATATATTACTGGTTTACTTTTGATTTAGATTTAAACTTGACGAGGCTTTTTTATTCAGATACTATTTCTTCTGAATGGATAGAACACAAGGGAAGTCCAATAGTGTCAAATAGAAATGCAGGAAATTTTATTTTTTCAAATAATGAAATTTTTAGGCCTGTTCAAATCTCAAAAAGGCATTATGGGGAAGGTGTTAATCTTTTAAAAATTGTTGAATTAAATAAAGAAAAATACGAAGAAAATCAGTATATTGTTCCTTTTTTATCAAGTGAGAAAGGGTTTAATTTAGATGGAACACATCATATTAGTACCGTACAATTTAAAGGAAAAACAATTATTGCAGTTGATGGAAAAAACAACAATTTTTATAATGTTATTTAAATAGTATTTTACAATTCTTATGAAGCAATTTTTAAAGCTAATCAAATATTTATTTACGGAAAACTATAAGACAATTTGGTTCAATTTTAAATATTTGCCATTTAAACAAGCAATTTACTTTCCAATAATACTTTCTAAAAACGTTTATATAAAAAAGATGACGGGAAGTATTGTTTTTGATTGCCCAATAAAGTATAATTTAGTAAGTTTTGGATTTGGTGAAGTCGGAATTTTTGACGAAAAAAAGGCCCGATCAATTTGGCAAGTTTCAGGGAAAGTTATTTTTAAAGGGAAGACATTATTAGGACATGGAACAAAAATTTCAGTTGAGAAAAAGGGAGAATTAATATTTGGTTCTAATTTTAAAGTAACTGCCGAAAGTTCATTTGTTGCACATAATAAAATTGAGTTTGGACAAAATTGCTTATTATCCTGGGATATATTAATAATGGATACAGATTCACACTCTGTTGTTGATAGTAATGGAAATATAGGTGAATCTACTAAACCAATTTATATAGGAAATCATGTTTGGATAGGTTGTAGAGCAACAATATTAAAAGGCTCTTTTGTTTCAGATAATTGTATTATTGGAGCAAGTAGTGTTTTGAATAGCAAGTATGAAGTTTCAAATGCAATTTATGCGGGTTCACCTGCAAAATTAGTTAAACAAGATGTAAATTGGATATAATTTTTTAATATGAAAATACTTTATGTTTATGATAAAATGCCTGATGCATATCAGAAATATCTTAATTACTTTTTAGAGTTTATTAAGAAAAAAATACATGTTAGAGCTTTAGCATATAAGAAAGATAATAAAGCAGATTTTAGTGTTTCAAGTTATGGGGTTGCCAGTTACTTTCAGTTTTTTTTACATAAAATAAAGTTGTCTAAATTTAAAAAAATTGACATAAAACATATGAGTAATTTTGATATTATTCATTTGCAATATAGTTTTTTATGGAGAAAGCTTAACGGAATAAAAAACCTTGATAATAGACCTAAAATAGTTATTACTTTGCGAGGTGGCGACACTTTTGTTAAGCCATGGTTGAAAAATTCCTGGAAAGATTTTTATAAAAATTCAGAACATGTTGATGCATTTGTAGTTATGAGTCACGTGCAGAAAAAATATTTAATGCAATGGCAAGTTCCAGAAAATAAAATACATGTAATTCCTATTTCATTTGGAAATTTTTCAAATGCCAAACCAAAATACCCCAATAAGAACGTTATGAAACTTGTATCAGCGTTTAGAATGACTTGGGAAAAAAATATTGCAGGTACTGTTTTTTTTGCAAAACTATTGAAAGATAGAAATATTGATTTTGAATTTGATATTTATGGAGATGGAGGAGACCTAGGGCAACTTCATTATTTAATTGAACGATATGAATTAGCCAATTATATTAATGTAAAAGGAATGGTTGATAATGATATTCTAAAAGAAAAACTGGTTAATTATGATTTTTTTGTTCAATTAAGTTTGTCAGATGCATTGCCCACAAGTGTGATAGAAGCTCAGTCAATTGGTTTGCCATGTATTGTGTCTAATTCTGGAGGTTTGCCTGAGGCTGTAATAAATAATGTTACTGGAATTGTTGAGGATTATAATAACTTAGATTTTTTGGTTGCTGAGACGATTGACTTATGGAATAATGAAGTAAAATATAATAACTTTTCTAAAAAAGCTATTTTAAATGCAAATGAGAATTTTTCAATTGAGGTTGAGTTTGAAAAATTGAAAAATTTATATCAAGAAATAACAAAAACAAAAAACTAGAAATATATTAAGAACTTTTTTTTGATTTAGGTAATATTTATAAATATAAAAACTCAGAACCAAGATAGACGATTAACTATAAAATATAAAAAAATAATAAAAATTAAATTTTAGAATGAATAAATTAACAGATCAGGCATATTGGGAAAATTATTATTCAAAAGCAACAACACAAAAAGAACAAATTCAATCTGTAGTTTCTGAATATGATAAATATTGGGAATTATTATTATCCAATAACGATGCAAACCCTCCCAAAACTATTATTGAAATTGGTGGGTACCCTGGTAGGTTTTTAGCCTATTTATCAGATAAATATGATCTAATGCCAACTTGTTTGGATTTTAATTCGGATCAAAAAAAAATTGATGAAAGTATGGCTTCATTTAATATCAAAGAGTATAAAATCATACAAACCGACATATTTGACTATGAACCAAAAGAAAAGTATGATATAGTTATTTCAAACGGATTTATTGAGCATTTTGAAAAATATCAAGAAGTTATGGATAAGCACACTCTTTTTTTAAAAGAAGGAGGAACAATGCTAATTATGATACCTAATAAAAGATGGCTTAGAAAATGGTATGGTTATTTAGTAGATTATAAAAACCTGAAAGCCCATAATTTGAAATGCATGAAAAAAAGCACCTTTACTAATTATGCCAAAAGAAATGCACTCAAATTGATTTGTTTAGAATATTTTAGTGGGTTTCCATTTACAGTTCATCAAAAATTAAATTTTTTTCAAAAAATGATTTACATTCCAACAAGATTATTTTTTAAAAGAATCAACCCAGTACTTGTCAAAAATCCTTCAAAATATTATAGTAGTTCATTAATTGCTGTTTATAAAAAATGAAGCAACAATAATCAAATTATAGAAAATTAAAATTTATATATAAACGTATAGAATAGGAATTAATAAGTTAACAATTAATATTTTTCAATGGGAATTTTTACCTTAAAGTTAGATAATAACAGAAAATTTGGTTTAGATATATTAAGGGCATTAGCAATTCTATTTGTCATAATAGAGCATGGTTCGGTTTTGTTACCGAAAAAATTAATGGCTGTTTCTGAGTTTTTTATTTTTGATGGAGTATCAATATTCTTTGTTTTAAGTGGTTTTTTAATTGGTGGCATTATAATAAAAATGTTTGAGGATAATGATAGAATGAACTTTAAGTTAATGAGTAATTTTTGGGCAAGAAGATGGTATAGAACTCTCCCAAATTATTATTTAATTTTAGCTATTTTAACGTTCTTAAATTATTTTTTTATAGCTGATTTTAAACTTTGGAAAGTAAAAAGATACATATTTTTTTCGCAAAATTTAATACATTCTCATCCGTCTTTTTTTGGAGAAGCTTGGAGTTTAAGTGTAGAAGAATGGTTTTACTTAATTATCCCGGTCTTAATTGCATTGTTTTTGTGGCTGTTTAGAATTAAGCCCTCAAAAGCGGTTGTTTTAGTAGCAGTATTAACTATTTTTTCTGTAACTGCATTTAGGTACTATAGACATTTAAATATTGATGTAAGCAGCCTAAAGATTTGGGATTTGTTTTTTAGAAAACAAGTTTTTACAAGATTAGATAGTTTAATGTATGGAGTTATTGGTGCATATTTACATTATTATGCTTTTGATAAATGGATTAAATTTAAAAACTTATTATTGGTTGTAGGGATATTAATGTTTTTGTTTTCAAAATTTTATTATCCAAACATAAATGGTGTTTACTTTAAAGTATTTTACTTTTCAATTATTTCATTAGCCACATTATTTACTCTGCCTTTTTTAAGTGTTTTAAAAATAAAGGCAGGTATTTTTTATAAGCCAATTTCTTATTTAAGTTTGATTTCCTATTCAATGTACTTATTAAACTTGAATGTTATTCAAATTTGGATAATAAATAGAATAGACTGGAATATATTTTTAAGCAATGACTTTTTAATAAGTATTATAAAGTATATTGTGTTTTGGATTTTAGTTATTTTACTTTCAATACTTTTGTATAAATATTTTGAACTTCCAATGATGAAACTTAGAGATAAAAAAACCAGAAATGAATTGTAAAGTATCTGTAATTTTGCCAATTTATAATGGTGAAAAAACACTTGCCAGAACTCTTGAAAGTTTGATTCATCAAACCTTTAATGATTTTGAATTAATAGCTTGTATTGACGGTACAAATGATAATTCATTCAAGATTCTTGAAGAAAATAAATTGAAGTTTAAAAAAGTAGTAATCTTAAAAAATGAAATAAACCTTGGATTAGGGCCTACAATGAATCGACTAACGGCAAACGCAGTAGGAGAATATATTGCAGTTGCAGAACAAGATGATTTCTATTATCCTGAACGATTAGATTTACAAGTAAGATTACTAGATTCTAAACCTAATATTGGTTTAGTTTCAGGAATTGCAGATTTTTGGGACGGAAATGAAGTAATTAACAGATTTCCAGGTATTTTAGTTAATGCAAATCAATATCCTCTAGGTCAAGAAATGTTTTTGTTTAATTATAAATACCAAATGAAAGTAGTAAATACTTGTATGATGTTTAGAAAATCAGTTCATATTGATAATGGGCTTTACTTTACTAAACATTATCCAAATATTCCGATAGACTGGGCCTATATTTTGAGATTTTGTTTAGTTTCTGATATCTTTGGTATTCATAAGTCACTTGTTTTGCTTGACAGAAGAAATCAAAGGAATTCAGTAACTTCAAACAAGAAAAACCATTTTTCTGGTGCAAGAGAATTAATCAGGTCATTTAAATATGAATATCCAAATGTAATCACAAAAAAAGACTATAAATTTGCAATGACTACTCAACATATTATAGAATTGCATCAATACAGCAAATATAAGATGCCTTTTTATTTCATAAATTATTATTTTAAAAACACAAGTGATATAAGATGGAGTTCTTTTATCTCAAAAAAAATAAAAGGTTTTTTAAAGCCTAAAACCCAAAAGTCATGATTTCATTAAAAAAAAGAGTAAAAGAATTTCAACTCATACAAAAAATTGGAAAAAAAATTATAAAAGACCCATGTTTTATTAGGACCAAAGAAATTACTCTAAAAGAGCTTAGTAAGAGTCCTAATCGAACAACCATCATTAATTTTTTGTTGGAACTTACATCATCAGAAAATTATTTGGAAATTGGAGTCAGAAATCCAAATGATAACTTTAGTCACATAAAGTGTACTACTAAATTTTCTGTTGATCCAGGTTTAGAATTTAAGGAAAACCCTGTTGATTTTAAATTAACTTCAGATGAGTTTTTTGAAAAGTTAGAGGGAAACAAGCTACAACAGTTTAAGAAAGATATAAAATTTGATGTTATTTTTATAGATGGTTTACATACCTCAGGACAAGTTGAAAAAGACATTCAAAACAGTTTGAAATATATAAAAGATTCCGGGTTTATTATTTTACACGATTGCAATCCACCAACAGAGTTTCATCAAAGAGAAAATTATTTATTCAGAAACTCTCCTGCAGGTGGGTTCTGGAATGGTACTACTTGGAAGGCATTTTATAAATACAGACATTCAAAGGGTTTGTATTCAGTTTGTTTTGATACTGATTGGGGTGTTGGAGTTATTTCTAAAAGTGAATACCCTCAGTTTAATAGAATCCAAGATAGTATAGCAAATGAATATTTTGAATATAGTTTGTTAGATGAGAATAGAAAGGAATACTTGAATTTACAGCTTTTTGAAGAATGGAAAATCAATTTAAAAAAATAAAAATCCTTTTTACCATACCAAATTTTGACACTGCTGGAAGTGGAAAAGTATTGTATGATTTGGCTAAAGGGTTAAATAAAAACTTGTTTGAGGTACATATAGCTTGTTCTCATAGCAATGGTGCTTTTTTTAAAGATGTTGAAATGCTAGGCTTAACTATTCATATAATTGAAGTCACTTGTAAGCCTCGTCCATATTTTAGTATTTTAAGGAGAATTAAACCTTTTAAAAACTTTATCCAAAAAAACAAGTTTGATATAGTGCATTCGTGGCATTGGAGCAGTGATTGGACAGAAATTTTGGCAACTCGTTTAGGTGGGGCAAAATTTGTTTACACTAAAAAAGCTATGACTTGGGGCAATATCCATTGGAAAATTAAAAGTTATTTAAGTAATTTTATTATTACCATTAATGAAGAAATGAGAAATTATTTTCCATATAAAAAAGGACAAAAACTTATCCCATTAGGTTTGGATACTAACTATTATAATCCAGAATTATTTGATAAAAATAAAAATATTGCTTTTAGAATTATTACTGTTGCAAATTTGGTTCCCGTTAAAGGAGTTGAAGTTTTAATTGAAGCTATAAAAGAATTGAATAACAATACTATTTGCCTTGAAATCATAGGTGATGATAAGACTCAATATGCCTTAACATTGAAAAAATATGTAAATGATTTGAATTTGCAAAATCAAATTTCATTTTTAGGTAAATACAATGACGTGAGATCTTTTTTAGCTCAATCAGATTTGTATGTAATTCCAAGTTTAAAAGAAGGCATGCCGATGGCTTTAGTTGAAGCAATGAGTATGGCTAAGCCCGTTTTAGGGTCAAATATTTCGGGTGTAAATTATGTGTTAAAAGGTTTTCATGAATTACTTTTTGAAGCTAAAAATGTAAAAGAATTATCAGAAAAAATTGATATAATGTACAATATGTCAAAATATGAAAGGGAAGAGTTAGGTGGCAAATTAAGAACATATTGTATGAATCATTTTTCCTATGATAAATTTATAGTTGAGCACGAAATATTATATAAAAAACTAGTTAATTAATTATTGATGCATTCTATTAAAAATAAGATTATTCCTAGCGAACCAATTTTTGTTGGTGAAAAAAAAATGCTTGATTATGAGGCTATTTGCGTTTTTGTGGCTACAGGTTTTTTTTTAGATGATGATACATATTTTAAGGAATTAAAAGTTTTAAAACCTGCAACAAATTATTCTGTTGAAAAAGATAAAATAGTTGCGGAAGAATCTTATTTCAAATGGCATTATTCACCAGTAGATAGACCATTAAAGCAAATTGTTCAAGAGTTTTCTGTATTATTTGAAGCCATAATTAAGGAGCAAGTTCAAAATAACACTGTTATTTTACCTCTTTCTGGAGGATTAGATAGTCGTACTCAAGCTGCTGCTTTACATCATTTAGGAAATAAAGTAAATGCTTATAGTTATGAGTTTTATAACGGACATAATGAAACTTCTTATAGTGAGAAAATTGCGAAAGCATGTGGTTTTTCTTTTCAAAAATGGCAAGTGAATGGAGGTTATTTATGGAATGAAATTGAAAATTTAGCCCAAAAAAACCAATGTTATTCTGAGTTTACCCATCCAAGACAAATGGCTTTTGTTGAAAAATATGCAGCAATGGGAGATGTGTTTAGTTTAGGGCATTGGGGAGATGTTTTGTTTGACGATATGCATGTAAAAGATCATATGTCAAACGAACAACAAGTTGAAATTTTATTAAAAAAAGTAATAAAAAAAGGTGGATTAGAATTAGCTAATGTTTTATGGAAATCTTGGGGTCTAGAGGGAGATTTTGAAGGGTATTTAAAAAACAGAATTAGAATATTATTGGACAAGATTGATATTAAAACTAGCGCAAACGCGCAGATAAGAGCTTTTAAGAGTTTATATTGGGCTCCAAGATGGACTAGTACTAATTTATCTGTTTTTGAATCTGTTAGGTCAATATCATTGCCTTATTATGACAACAGAATGTGTGAATTTATATGTTCTGTTCCTGAAAAATATTTAGCAGGAAGGCAGATTCAGATTGAATATTTAAAACTACGTATGCCATCATTGGCAAGAATAACTTGGCAAGACCATAGACCTTTTAATCTATATAATTATAAAAACAATAGGTTTCCTTATAATTTACCATTTAGAGTTTTAGATAAATTAAAGCGTCTTGTTTCAAATAAAAAATTCATTCAACGCAATTGGGAATTGCAATTTATGGGTAAAAATAATGAAGTTGAACTAGAAAAATGGTTATTTGAAAATGAGAGTTTCAAAGCTCTATTAAATCCAGAAATTGTCAAAGAATATTATTCCAATTTTAAAAATAAAGATTCGGTTTATTATTCTCATGATGTTAGTATGTTGCTAACACTTTCTTTATTTACTAAATTAAATAACTATGAAAAATAAGACTATAGCTATTTATTCAGGAGAAATTCCATCTACAACTTTTATTGAGCGATTGATAGTTGGTTTGGCAGTAACAGACACTACTATTTATCTTTTTGGAAAACAAAAAAAGAGAATTTTTTATCCTAAAAATGTTCAATTATTTACCTATTCAAGTAAACTTAGTAAACTAATTGTTTTGCTTAAATATTCTCTTTTACTAATTATTTTTAAACCAAAAGAAAAGAATAAGTTAGATTTAATAATAGCCGCTCAAAAAGGCAATCAAAATGTGAAAAGATTGAAATATTATCCGGTTTTATATCATAAGCCTGATGTTTTTCATTTACAATGGGCAAAAGGAACCGAAGACTGGTTATGGGTAAAGGATTTTGGTATTAAGTTTATCTTAAGTTTAAGAGGAACTCACATTTCAATTAGCCCTATTGCTGATTTGTTTTTAAAACGAATGTATGAAACTAGTTTTCATAAGGTTGACGGCTTTCATGCTGTGTCAAAAGCAATTTTAGAGGAAGCAAAAAAGTATGAGACAAATTTAAAAAACACCTCTGTGATTTATAGTGGACTTGAATTAGAAAAACTAGTTTTTAAGACGAAAACTAATATTAATTCTACATTAAATATAGTGTCTATTGGACGATCGCATTGGTTAAAAGGATATAGCTATGCTCTTGATGCGTTTTCAATTTTAAAACAAGAAAATTTTAATTTTCATTATACAATTATAGGAATAGATAATGATGAAGAATTAATTTTTCAAAGAAATCAATTGGATTTAGATGAATTGGTTACTTTTCAAAAAAACATTGCTTTTCAAAAAGTCATGGAACAAATTTATGATGCAGATATAATATTATTACCGAGTATAGAAGAAGGAATTGCAAACGTAGTTCTTGAAGCAATGGCTTTGGGTACACTAGTAGTTTCAACAGATTGCGGGGGAATGACAGAGATTGTTAAAAATGGCAAAAATGGTTTTATAATCCCTGTCAGAGATTCAAAATCAATAACAGATATAGTAAAAAAAATAAGTTCACTCTCATTGGAAAATTATAATGAAATTACATCAAGAGCAAGAATAGCAGTTGAAAATCAGCATTCAAAAGATAGAATGATTTCTGATTTTGAATCGTTTTATGATAAAGTCAATAATTCAAATAAAACCGAATGAGAATAGGTATAGTACTTCCTTCTGTTCCAAGTTATTCGGAGACTTTTTTTAGTAGTAAAATTAAAGGTCTTCATGCTAGTGGTTTTGAAGTATTTCTTTTTGTGAATAATTTTTCACAAACAACAACTTTAAATTGTAAGACAATAACTGCTCCAAAGTTTTCAAAAAATAAAATGAAGAACACTTTTATTGGTGCATTTTATCTATTAAAAACAGTTCTGTTTTATTATAAAAAAACTCAAAATTTATATCGATTAGATAAAAAAGATGGGTTGTCATTTTCTAAAAGAATTAAAAGTATAATTATCAATAGTCATATTGTTTCTCAAAAGTTGGATTGGTTGCATTTTGGTTTTGGTACAATGGCAATTGGTAGAGAAAATACAGCTGAAGCAATAGGTGCAAAAATGGCAGTTAGCTTTAGAGGTTTTGACCATTATGTTTATCCCATAAAACATAAAGATTGTTATAAATTATTATTTTCAAAAAAAGTAAAATATCATGTACTTTCTAATGGAATGAAAAATGATTTAATCATTAAAACCATTTTAAATGAAAAGATAATTAAGATAACTCCAGCAATTAATGTACAATTGTTTACTAGCCACTCTGCATTTGAAAATAAAAATAATTTTTTAACAGTTGCAAGATTGCATTGGATTAAAGGTTTGGACTATACTTTGGAGGCTTTGTCAATTTTACACAAAAAAGGAATTAACTTTACATATACAATTATTGGTGATGGAAATGAAAAAGAACGTCTGCAATTTTTAGTACACCAGCTTGGCTTAAACGATGTAGTGTATTTTCTAGGGAAATTAGAGCATGAACAAGTTAAAAAAGAATTAGCTAAAGCAACATATTATTTGCAATATAGTTTACAAGAAGGGTTTTGTAATGCAGTTCTTGAAGCCCAAGCAATGGGTAAAATTTGTATTGTAAGTGATGCTGATGGCTTAAAAGAAAACGTTATTGACAATAAAACTGGTATTGTTGTTCCAAAACGAAATCCAGAAGCATTAGCAGCTGAAATAATAGAAGCTATCAATCTTCAAGAATTTGAAAAAGAAAGACTAACAAATAATGCCATTGAAAGAATAAATTCTATTTTTACCATAGATAACCAAGTGAAACAATTTATTGATTTTTATAAAAATTAACTATCAAGCTTTGAATTAGAACTAAAAAAAAGAAAATGTATTATAAAAATTTTATATCACGATTTATTTTAAGAAAAAATTTTATTAAACGAGTTAAAATGAGATTGACTCAAGAAAACAGAAAGTTATTTAAAAATGAGTATGATGATATGGTGTTTTTATTTAAAAAATTAAAAAGAAATCCTAAAATTATTTTTGATTGTGGTGCAAATGTGGGATTTGTTACATATCAATTTAATAAAAATTTTCCAAATTCATTAATTTATGCTTTTGAACCAAATCCCCAAGTTTATAAAGTTTTATGTAAAGAATCTATTAAACAACCAAATAAAATATTTACCTATAATTTAGGGATTGGAGAAGATAATAGTAAATTGGATTTTTACAAAAACAATAATACTGGAACTTCATCATTTTTAAAACCAAATGATTTTCACATGTCTCATCTGGCAAGGAAACATGAGATAATTACAGTTCCAATTATAAAAATTGAAGAATTTTGTAACGAAAATTCAATTGAAAATATAGGAATTCTAAAATTAGATATTGAGGGTTATGAATTAAAAGCTTTAAAGGGCTGTTTAAAATTACTCGAAAACAACAAAATTGACTTTATTTACGCTGAAGTAAATCTAGTGCCAACTTATGAAGGTCAATGTTTAATGGAAGAAGTCGTTTCATTTTTAAGAAAGTTAAATTATATACCGTACAATATATACGGAAATAATGAAACTAAACTAAGAGAATCATTTATTACAAATATTTTATTTATTTCTTCGCAAGTTGCCAAAGAACTTAATAATTTGGAAGGTAATAACTCTGTTTTTACTAATTAAAACTATATTTTTTTGAAAATTTGCATTTCACATATTTTTTTACCTATTAGTGATAAAAGGTTATTATTTATATTAGCAAGACCATTTTATAGTGATTCGGGTTGGTTAATTTCATCAAAAAAAAATGATGAAATTAAAGATAAATATACTATTGTTAAAAACGTTGAACCAAATTCGATTGTTTTATTGCCATTATCAATAAACTATTATTATAATACCAATAATAAACATCTTTTGGAAAAATTAAATGTAATATGTCAAGAAAACAATTGTAAAGCGTATGGTTACATTAGTGGTGATTTTGGAATTAAATTTCCAGAATTCTCTAATATCATTTATTTCAGACAAGGTGGTTTTAAATCGCAATTATCCGATAAAGACAAAGGGTTTATTGTTGGCTTATCCGATCATTTTCAACGATTGTATCAGAAAGAAACCATTAGTCCAAGTATAAAAAAAGAACTTCCCATTATAGGTTTTTGTGGACATGCAACACTTTCATCTATCAAAAAAGCTAAAGAAATTACAAAATGCTTGATAGAAAACGGAAAACGCTTTATTAAAAATCCGTTTAAAAAAGTTTATGAACCTTTGTTTGCATCTGCTTATGAACGCGCCAAATTGCTTAACTATTTCGAACAATCCAATCAAGTAAAAACCAATTTTATTTATAGAGAAAATTACAGAGGTGGTGCAATTACTGAGGGGCAAAGAATAACTACAACATTAGAATATTACGACAATATTTTAGACTCAGATTATGTGTTATGCATTAGAGGAGCAGGAAATTTCTCCGTTCGTTTTTATGAAACCTTAATGATGGGAAAAATTCCTATTTTTGTAAATACAGATTGTTTATTACCTTTTGAGGATGTAATTAATTGGAAAAAACATGTGGTTTGGATAGAATGGAAGGATAGGGGAAATGTTGCACAAATAGTTGCGGATTTTCATTCCAGTTTATCAGCAGATGAATTTGTACATTTGCAAATCAATAATAGAAAATTATGGAAAGAAACACTTTCTGTAAAAGGAATATTAGAAATGATTTCAAATGATATTTAACTATTTAAAATATTTAAAACCTATTTGGTATTTTAATCTAAAGCCAAAAAAAGAATATTGTTATTTTCCATCTGAAGAACAACTAAAACTAAATGGGTTTTACCTTGAAAAGGATCAAGGTTATAAAAGTAAGATTGCTCAAATTCACGATTTAAGTTGGACTGCTTTTCAATCTGGTTTTATTGCAAATATAAAGCAAGACGGTATTGATATTTGGAAAAATAATCAATTTCCAACAGAAGATGAATATCGTTTTTTAAGAAAAAATTTTCACAGTGCTTGGGTTTTTTATGTTTTGTTGATTAAATTAGTCACATTTCATAATCCATTTAAAGAAATTAATAATTTTTTAAAAACAAGAAATGTAAAACGAGTTGATTATTCAAAAAACATTTTAAATGATTCTTCATATGAGTTATTTGAAAGTACATTAATAGCTGCAAACCCTTTTGTTTCTGTTGTAATACCAACATTAAATAGGTATGAGTATCTAAAAGATGTTTTAAGAGATTTAGAAAATCAATCCTATAAAAACTTTGAAGTCATTATTGTAGATCAAACTGATAATTTTAAAAAGGAATTTTATGAAGGCTGGAATTTAGATTTAAAATTTTGGTTTCAAGAGGAGAAAGCCCTTTGGAAAGCTAGAAATGAAGCCATAAAATATGCAAAAGGAGAGTATGTTTTGTTATATGATGATGATTCGCTAGTAGAGGAAGATTGGATTTACGAGCATTTAAAATGTTTAGATTTTTATAAGGCAGACCTTTCTTCTGGGGTTTCCATAAGTGCTATTGGTGCGGAAGTACCAAAACATTATAGTTACTTTAGATGGAGTGATCAATTGGATACTGGTAATGTGTTATTGAAAAGAGATATATTCAATAAGATTGGTTTTTTCGATTTGCAGTTTGAAAAACAACGAATGGGTGATGGCGAATATGGTTTAAGATGCTATTTAAATGGATATAGAAATATATCTAATTACAAAGCTAAACGAATTCATTTAAAAGTGAGTCAAGGAGGTTTAAGACAAATGGGAAGTTGGGATGGTTGGAGACCTAAGAAGCTTTTGGGACCAAGACCTGTCCCTAGTGTTTTATACCTTTCTAGGAAATATTTTGGTGCAAAACAATCAGTTTTTTATATAATGCATTCTATATTACCATCATTAATTCCTTATCAATTTAAAAAGAATAAATGGTTGAAATTTAGTTCGTTTTTGTTATTACCATTATTATTGCCACTTGTTGTGTTTCAAGTATCAAAATCATGGAGTTTATCAAGTGAATTAATTAAAAATAGTACTCCTAATGATTGAAGTTAAATATTATTCTAAAGAATTTGAAAGGGCTCATATTAAATTTGCCCAAAAATATTGGACAAAGAAAAGAAGGTTTACACCAGAGTATATCTATTGGAAATTTAGAGGAATTCAAAGCCAAACTTTAAAATCATTTCTTTTAGCCTTTGACGGTGATGAAGTGGTTGGTCAGATTGGATTGGTTCCTAGTCAAGTAGTTTTAGGAAAGAAAAATTATGAAGCTCAGTGGGCTTGTGATTTGATGGTGGATAATGACTATAGAGGGAAAGGAGTTGCTGAAAAACTATATGATTTTGCTCATGAAAATAAACCCATAACATTAGGGAGTGACCCAAGTCCAGCTGCCGAAAAATCAATGGTAAGAAGAGGATATGTTTCATTAAAGGGACCTAGAAAGTTTGTGTTTCCTTTTAATATTGGAGAAATATTAAAATTGAAAGGAATTAATAATCGTTTTATGAATATGATTCCTAATCCTTTTTTAGCATTCTTATTTCTATTAAAAAAAACAAACTATACCCTTATAGATAAAGGTGAGTATGCTCAATTAAATAACATAACTTTTTCTAAAGAACTGCAATGCAAATATGATGAAGTTTTTTATAATTGGCGTTTTTCAGAGTTTAAGCCTTATTATAAAGGCATTGAATGTTATAAAAAAGATACGTTTAATTTTTTTTCAGGCTATTTTGTAAATGGAATATACTTTTTAACGGATTATAAGGTTTCTAATTTGAGTGCATTTCTGAGAATGACCTCTTTTATATATTTTAAACATAGAAAGTTTAATATCCAAAGAATTAAATTTATAAGTATGAATTTTAGAATTAATTCTATCTTGCCATTTATTGGATTTATTCGTTTTAGAACAATAACTAAAATTATTTTGTTTACAAAATCAATAATTTTAAGGGAAGAGGTTAAGAACAGAAAATTTTATTATACACTATACGATTCAGATGAAAATATATAAGGACTAATGAAAAAGATAATATTAATATGGGATTTTGACGGTCCAATAGGTCAGATTAATTCAAGTTACCCCTATAATTTTAATTTTGAAAATATTGAAAAAGAAATTGAAAATGTAAAATGGTTGATTGACTTTTTAGAAGAAAATAAAATAAAATGCTGTTTTGCAATTACTGGGTTCTCTGCAGAGAACGGTACATATCCATTTTGTTTTCCAGATTTTATAAATGAGATTGCGAAAAAAGGACATGAGATTGCTTCACATAGTTGGAAACATGAGTGGACTCCTATTTTTAAGGAAGAGCAGGTGCATAAAAGTCTTAAAAGAAGTAAGCTGTCTCTTGAAAAAGCTATTGAAAAGGATGATTCCGTGCTAGGTTTCGTGCCTCCACATAATCGACCTATGACATGGGTTAGAAGAGGCGCATTTAGCTTGGGAGATAGGGGTTTGTGGCCTTTTTTTAAGATGGGAGATAATCAAAATTTATTAAAGTTGTTAAAAACAAACGGTTACAAGTGGGTTCGTGTTTCCTACAAGAATATTTTTATGAAGTTTGGTCTCCAACAAAAAAATAGAACAGGGAGGGTTTTCAAACAAGATGGTGTCTTAATTTTAGAAAATCATTATACTGGTTTTGATGAAGTTGTTGTTAATCATATTTTAACCACAGATTATGAAACATATACGATAAGTGCTCATCCTTATATGTTTAGTTTGGAAAATAAGAAAGAGTCCAAAAAAAATTTTCTATATTTTATAGAACAACTTATGAATAGTAATCAACCCATTTCATTTGTTTTACCTTCAGAATTATTATGAAACAGAATAATATTGGAATATTTACTTCAGAATTCCCTCCACTTCCCGGAGGTATAGGAGCTCATGCTTATATGTTGTCTAAATATTTGATGCTAGAAGGTTATGAAATAACTATTTTAACTGATTTTCGTTCTGAAAAGGAAGATATTATTTTTGATGCACAACAAGACTTTAAAATTGTTCGTGTAAAAAGAGGTAAGTTAACCTATTTTAATAGAATTTTAAAAGGAATTACTATAATAAGGCATAATGAAATAATAATAGCTTCGGGGAAATTTTCACTTTGGTTAGTAGGTTTTTTGAAATTATTTTTTCCTCAAAAAAAATACATATCTGTTTTGCACGGCACAGAGCTGAGAGCAGGAAATAAAATAGCTCAAAGTTTTACAAAATGGAGTTTAAAAAAATTCAATAATAATATTGCTGTTTCTAATTACACTAAGAATGTGGCTATATCACTTAATCCTACATTACAAATTGACGTCATTAACAATGGTATTGAAGTTATAACTATAAGTGATATAAAAACAGTAAATAAGCAGGTAATCAATTTAATAACGGTAGGTAATCTTACTTTTAGAAAAGGTCAGCAAAATGTTATAAAAGCATTACCACTTTTAAAAAATACTTTTCCTTTAATTCATTATCATTGTATTGGTATTTCAACTGAAATAGAGTCTTTCGTAAAGTTAGCAGATACACTACAAGTAAAAGAATCTATTACTTTTTACGGACCTTTGTCAAACGAAAAGAAAAATAAAATTTTAGAGAGCAGCACTATTTTTGTAATGTTGAGCGATATAGTAAAAAATGATTTTGAAGGATTTGGTATTGCTATTTTAGAAGCTAATTCATTTGGTATTCCAGCTATTGGTTCAGAAAATTCAGGAATTGCAGATGCTATAAAAAATCATTATTCAGGTATTTTAGTAAATCCTCATCAGCCAGAATTATTACAAACAGCTATTTTTGAAATTGTCCAAAATTATCAAGACTATTCTTCAAATGCAATATCTTGGGCTTCTGAATTTGAATGGAAGACAATTATCCAAAAATATATTAATGTTATTGAAAGATGAAAAATAAAAAGTTAGTTATTATTTCTCATACAGAGCATTACTTAAATGAGAATGGTGCCCTAGTAGGTTGGGGTTCTACAGTTAATGAAATTAATTATTTAGCGGATCATTGGAACGAAATTGTACATGTAGCTTGTTTATATGAACAAGAAGCACCAGCTAGTGCATTACCGTATTTGAAATTAAATGTGGGTTTTGTTAAGCTACCTCCATTTGGAGGAAAAACGTTAAAAAGTAAGATTTTGATAATTACTAAACTTCCTAAAATAATACAACAAGTTAATAATGCTTTACAAGACGCTTCTGAAGTTCAACTTCGTTTACCTACTAGCATAGGGCTGTTTTTATTACCTTTGTTTGCTTTTTATTGGCCACGAAAGTTTGTTTTTTGGGTGAAATATGCAGGAAATTGGAATCAAAGTAAGGCTCCTTTAAGTTATAGAATTCAGAAATGGTTTTTGATTAAAAATTATGCTAAGTGTAAGGTTACTATTAACGGATTTTGGATTAACCAACCGACACATTGCATTTCTTTTGAAAATCCTTGTTTAACTCATGAGGATGTTGAAAATGGAGAAGCCATGCATAAAGAAAAGGATTTTGTCTCTCCGTTTGTGTTTTGTTTTATTGGACGTTTAGATGAAAACAAAGGTATGCAGTATGTAAAAGAAGCATTATCATCTATACCCATTCAAAAAATAAAAGAAGTGCATTTTGTGGGTGACGGCCCTAATATAGAAATGTATAAAAGTCAATTTTCTTTTTTACAAGAAAAGGTTATTTTTCACGGATTTTTACCTCAAGATGAAGTGCATGATGTTTTAAAGAAGAGTAACTTTTTACTTTTACCTTCTAAATCAGAAGGATTTCCAAAAGTAATTGCAGAAGCAGCATGTTATGCTACTATACCTATTGTTTCAAATGTAGGGAGTGTTCCTCATTATATTAATAAGACCAATGGGTTTGTATTCGATATAAATACTCAAAATTATTCGGAAACCATGAATAAGGCTTTACTAACTCCAACTCCAACTTTAAAGAAAATAGCTATTGACTTATTTCCTCTTGCAAAAAAGTTTACTTTTGCAAACTATCTTCATAAATTGAAAGTTGAAATTTTCAATTCTAAAAAATAATTAAAAATATATTTTGGGACCAAAAAAGATTATTAAACAACATTATTTTAAGTTTATTCTTTTGCACGTTTTTATAGGTGTGTTTTTTTATTTTTTCAAACCATTATCTTTTATTTATGCAGCAGTTATCATTCCGCTGGGTTGTTATTTTATAGTTAAAAATAAAAATAATTCAAACGAAGCCTTATTTTGGGCTGCTTATATAGTTGGGGCAGAAGTTTTTTTAAGGATGACCAAAGGAAATATAGGAAATGAATATGCAAAATATGGTGTGATTATTTTTATGTTATTAGGAATATACTTTAAAGGAGTTTCTAGAAGAGCCATTCCTTATATGTTTTACTTTCTTTTCTTACTTCCAGGAGCTTTGTATGGCATTTGGGCTCTTAGTTTTGATGTTGATATTCGAAAAGCCTTGGTTTTTAATTTATTAGGGCCAGTATGTTTGGCTGTATCTAGTATATATTTAGTTGATAAAAAAATTACTTTTCCAGATATTGATAAAATGACACGTTGGATTTTATATCCTCTTATGGCCATGGTTGTATATATATTTTTATATAATCCAAGTATTCGAGATGTAGTTACTGGTACTGATTCTAACTCAGCCACATCAGGAGGTTTTGGACCAAATCAAGTTTCTACCGTTTTAGGATTAGGAATGTTTATTGTTTTTGTTCGTTTACTTTTTTTTTCCAAGACTACTTTTTTAGTAATATTTCATGCTTTTTTACTGTTTATTTTTTCCTATAGAGGAATAATAACCTTTTCTAGAGGAGGGGTTTATACAGGAATTGCAATGATACTTTCATTAGTTTTTTTTACTTATTATTTTGCAACTATAAAAACAAAATTTAAAATTGGGGCTATTACTTTGGTAATGTTTGCAATGGGAATTGGTGTTTTTGTGTATAGTATTTCTCAAACAGGGGGAATGATTTTAAACCGTTATCAAGGAGAAGACGCCTTAGGTAGAGAAAAGGCAAGTAAATTTTCAGGAAGAGAAGATCTTGCAGAGTCTGAAATCCAGATGTTTTTAGATAATCCAATTACAGGTATCGGGGTTGGAAAGAATAAGGAATATAGAGAAGAGATGTTAGGAATTGAAGGTGCGTCTCATAATGAATTGACAAGAATGTTAGCAGAACATGGTTTTTTAGGTGTTATCAATCTGCTAATTCTATTATTCGTGCCAATATTTCATTATTTTTATAATAAGCAATACCTTTTTTTGTTTTCTTTTTATATTTTTTGGTTTTTAACCATAAATCATGCTTCGATGCGGATCGCCGCTCCAGCCTTTATATATGCACTTTCATTATTAAAAGTATCATTTGATGAAGAACCTACTGTACATAGGGAACAAATTACATAAGCACGGATTTAACAAGACTTCTATAGAAACTTTAGGTGTTTTTTTAGCGGATGAAGGGTATACGGTTGCTTATACTTCGGTTAAAAAGAACCAAATTATAAGATTGTTAGACATGATGATGACTACTTTCTTTAAAGCTAAAAAAGTAGATTATATTCTTATAGATACCTATAGCACTTCTAGTTTTTGGTATGCCTTTTTTTGCAGTCAAATTGCAAGGTTTTTTAAAGTAAAATATATTCCCATCCTTCATGGTGGAGATTTACCTAATCGATTGAAAAGCAACCCCTATTTGTGTAAACTGCTTTTTAAAAATGCTTATGCCAATGTGGCTCCTTCGAATTATTTGGTAGAAAAATTTAAAAAAAACGGATTTGAAAATATCGTTTTTATTCCAAACTCAATTCAAATAGACGAATATAAATTTAAGAATAGAATAGCTATTCAACCTCATTTACTTTGGGTCAGATCTTTTGCTAAAATATACAATCCTAAAATGGCTGTTGAAGTTTACAGATTGTTAAAGGAAAAACACCCTAAAGCATCACTCACAATGGTAGGACCTGATAAAGACGGAAGTTTAATCGAAACTAGGCATTTAGCAGAAAGTTTAAACTTAAAAGTAGATTTTACAGGAAAACTATCTAAAGAAGAATGGACTAACTTGGCAAGTAAACATGACGTGTTTATAAATACAACCCATTTTGACAATACACCAGTTAGTATTATTGAAGCCATGGCTTTAGGTTTGCCTGTGGTTTCAACTAATGTTGGTGGAATTCCTTATATGCTCTCTACTGCTAAAAATGCTTTATTGGTAAATGATAATGAGCCTATTGAAATGGCCAATGCGATAGAGGTTTTATTAAAAGATTCTAAAAAAGTTGAAGAACTAACCTCTAATGCTAAATTACTGATTGAAACAATGGACTGGCATGCTGTGAAATTAAAATGGATGAAGCTATTAGAATAATGATTAGTTCAAAAAAACGCGTTTTTGTATTGATAAGTGTATTTTAATTGGTTAATTTGCATAGACAATACATATAAATGAAAACCAAAAAAAAAATACATTTCGAAATTTCGGAAAGAAAGGTCTTGCTTCGAATAATCGATGTTTTTTTTGTGTTAATTTCATTGTATACTTTAGGGAGCGTCTTTAGTTTCTCATACTTTTATATTGATTTTTCTAACTTTTATTGGACTATAGTTTTAGCTTTATACCTTAATTTTTTCGGTACTATTTTTGAATTGTATAATCTTCAAGTAGCCAGTAATCAGTATCAAATGGTTAAGAGTATTATTCTAACTACTTCTTCAACGGTATTGTTTTATTTGTTAACGCCAATTTTTACACCCACTTTACCCGAAAACAGAACTCAAATTATTTATTTTTATATAGCCATTTTTGTAGCCTTGCTTATTTGGAGATTTATTTATTTAAAATTATTTGCTTCTAATAGATTTGTTAAAAGAGTTTTGTTCGTCTGTGACAGCAAATCATTAAATAAAAAAGTAAAAGATTTAGTGACAGTCAACCCTCATTATCAGGTAATGGGTTTTGTAACTTCTCAAGAGGAAAGTGAAAACAAATCGAATTATTACGAAATTCCGTTTGAAGAGCTTGAGGATTTTATTTTTGATAATTCATTAACTGAAATCGTAATTGCTTTTAAACGAAAAGATGAAATTTCAATACAACTATATGAAAAACTCTTAGGTTTATTAGAAGACGGTGTGATTATAAGAGAATATGACCAAGTATATGAAGCAAGTACTAACAGATTGCCGGTTACTTATCTTTCTAAAGATTTTTATAAATACTTTCCGTTTAGTAGGAGTAATCAAAATAAATTTTACTTAACTGCTACACGATTTTTAGATGTAATTTTTTCTTTTATTGGTATTTTAATTGGGTTATGTGTTGCTCCAATAATTATAATATTAAATTTTATTTGGAATAGGGGATCCCTTTTTTATACACAAGAACGTGTAGGTAAAAACAATAAGCCTTTTACGATTTATAAATTGCGTACTATGGTAAAAGATGCTGAAAAAAATGGAGCCGTTTTTGCTATAACTAATGACACTAGAATTACACCTTTCGGGAAATTTCTTCGTAAAAGTAGGTTAGATGAGGTGCCTCAATTTATTAATGTTTTAAAAGGAGATATGTCAATTATTGGCCCAAGACCAGAGCGACCAATTTTTGTGAAACAAATAGCTGAAAAACTACCTTTTTATCAAACACGTCATATTATTAAACCAGGATTAACAGGTTGGGCACAAGTCAATCACGCTTATACTGATACTATTGATGATGCCTTAATTAAACTACAATATGATTTGTTTTACATCAAACACCGAAGTATTTTTTTAGATGTCAATATTATAATTAAAACTATAGGTACAGTGCTTTTCTATAAAGGACAGTAGTGTCGAGATTTGTAAATAAAATTTATTTAGATTGATTTGTTTTGGTTCTTAGGAGTAAAATAAAGTTGGTTAGGATGATTGGTAAAACCGAGATCAAATACACTTTGTTGATTACTAAAATCACATAAATAACCAATAATAATAGTATAAACCATTTTACACGTTTAATTTTTTGGACATTATTTCTATAAAAGAAATAAAGTAAAACCAAATAAAAAGGATTAAACAAAAGAACGTTATAATTCCAAAGCACTTCTTCATGGAAGGAATATAGCCCAATTAGGCTAAAGAATAATCCTAGTAATCCTAGTATTGAAAAATAGACAAAAGTCAATTTTCGGTTGTTTAGAAGTACTATAATTCCAAGCAGTACAATTAGCAAATAAATGGAATCGAAAAAATTAAAAGGAGGCGTTTCTTTTTGTGCTTCAAAAATTGTTGAGGTTCTTGTTACTAGAGGTTTACCATTGTATTTTACAGTTTTCAATTGTTCCATTAAGTCCAAAGGAAGAAATAATTTAGTAGCTTTTTCGTCAACTTTAGTCCCGAAAATGATATTAATGCCTAACTGTTGTAAAAATTGTTCGTTTGCATAAGGGAATAATACACTTCTATAGGTTTGTTCTTGTGGTTTTTGAAAATCTATGGCCTTACTATCTATTACTTCATTTACTTTATCAATAACCATTGTAGTACAATTTTTATCAATAAATTTATAAGTGTAAAAACGTTCGTCTGAAGTTAAGGAGTTGTTGATGTTGTTGTATAATAGTCTGATTTTATCAATTGGTAAATCGAGTTCTTGTTCATAGATGCTTCTGTTCTCATGCCTATAACTGTATTCAAAATCAGCAAAAGGATTGCTGGTTACGAAATATTGCAAATCACCTTTAACAAATCGCAACATAAAATTAGGTGTCTCAAAATCAAATGCACCATAATTAAAAACTACATCAAGATTAGTGGTAATATCTTTAAAACGAATTCCTGTGTGACCATAAAGCGCATAAGAAGGAGAAGCCGTTCCAATGGTTATAATAGAAACTTTAGCATTCTCAGAAACTTGTAAATCTTGAGAAAACCCTTGAAAAAAAACGATTAAAAATAAAAAAGAGAGTAATTTTTTACCCATAACAATTAACTATTTT